>MDTB01109975.1_pt1 | contig 11631 bp, 16 predicted proteins | sample 811161 | NCBI WGS metagenome assembly MDTB01 (sample SAMN05326650, study PRJNA326480) | marine metagenome | isolation source: seawater | place: Mediterranean Sea | collected 2009
AGAATATATTTAATTATATATATATAGCTATATAATGATAAGTGAAAATGATCGACTAGTATTTTATCTAGGTGATTTTTATGATAATAAAAAAAAATATAAAAATGGTATAAATGTCGATAAATTAGAAAAAAAATGTCCAAAAGCAAGTGGACTATATAATAATTATGTACAACCATTCAAAAATTTATTGAAAAAAACAGACAATATGAATAAACAATTTTCCATTGAACTTGGTGACATTCATCATATTATGAAGGAAAATACCTTTGCTAAAAATAGACATTGTAATAGTAACTCCGGTATTTTATTAAGATTATTCAATTATGGACGCCATTGGAGTGGAGTTTATGATAAATCACAAGACATACCGTTTGATAATAAAAAAAATATTGTCTTTTGGAGAGGTGCTAGTACTGGACAAGGTTGTGAAACAAACAAAAATTATCTTCCAAGATTTCACTTATTACACAGGTGGTGTGATAAAAGTTCATTAATAAATGTAGGATTTTCATTACTTGTTCAAAGAGGAAAAAAAGAACAATACAGAAAATATCTCAAAGGGAATTGTGATAAAAGAACTATGTTAAAACACAAATATATTTTATCTGTCGAAGGAAACGATAAAGATACTGGATTAAATTGGAAATTAAATTCAAACAGTGTGGTTTTTATGACCAAACCAAAAACATCAAGTTGGTTAATGGAAACAAAACTTGTACCTAATGTTCATTATATATTAATTAAAGACGACTTTAGTGATTTGGAACAAAAAGTGCATTGGTGTAATAAAAATCCACAAAAGTGCAAAGAAATTATAAAAAATGCGAATAATTTTATGAAACAATTTAAAAATGATGAATTTGAAAAAAATCTAGAAGCCAAAGTAATGAAATATTATTTTGATAATTGTAAATTTGAAGATGATTCAATTTAGTAAAATCAATATATTCGTTAAAATTTTCATTTTAAACCTTTACCACTATAAAATAAATATATTTATTATAGCAATGTATTTTTTATCATACAAATCAAAATCATTAAATAATATGCAACCATTAAATAATATCCAACCTTTGAATAATGTACAATCGTTAAATAATATACAATCATTAACCAAAACAGTTTTTACATCTAAACCACCACTTTCTTATGGTCAAGTTGTTTCAAATAAGGAATTTACAACAAAAAAACTAAGATGTTTTTTAATAAAAAGATATTATGATTTTTTACTATGATGATGGTTCAATTTAGCAAAATTAATATATTCGTTAAAATATTATAATGCTTTTCAAAAGCAATATTATATGAGTTCACAATCTAATGCATCTGCTAAGCGACGTAGGGCTGGAGTAGTTAATACCCCTATATTTAAATCAGAAGATAATCAACAATCTGCATCTGCGCCCGTGCCCGCCCCTATGGATACTAAAAAACCTATGTCTTTACAACAAGTAATCACCGTTTTTGACCAAAGATTATTACACCTTGAAAAAATTATTATTGAGCAAGGTTCTGTATCGCAAACATCTGAAAACAAAGCTCAAGTTGATTTAGAACAATTAAATGAAATTCAAGAATCATTTCAAACATCTATTAGTAAATGTGTAAATGAATTTGACCATAGATATAACTTATTAGCTAATGAAGTTGTAGAATTAAAAGAAATGTTATTAAAATTACAGTCATATACTTTAGATGTAAATAAAGCTCTTTATGAAAGCAAAATACAATCTTCGCAACCATTGCTACAAAATGTGAGTGAAGGAAAAACAATTGTAGAAAACTCTACCCAAACAAAGGAGGTCCAAGAAGCCATGGATGAAATTTTAGAAAAAGCATATGAAGAAATAGAACAAGAACCTTCGGAAGAAAAAACTCAAACAGACACTATAGAACAACATCTCCTTGATAAAGAAGCTGAACCATGGGATGAAGATACATTAGAAGAATCGCACGACGATATTTCAGCGTCACCTGAAGTGGTAAATAATTTAGAACAAAGTGAAAATATGGATATTGATACTGCAGAACAAAATGTTAGTGAACAAGAAAAAGGAAAAAAACGTAAAAGAAAAGAAAAGAAATCAGTCAGTGTATCTTTAGAAGAAAATAGTTAAATATAAAAATTAAGAATATAAAAACTAAATATAATCTATTCATAATGAACGATTTTTCAAATGAAATAGCAGAATTAGAAAAAAGGAAAGAAGAATATTATAATTTAAACAAAAAAAAATCATTTTTAACCAAGACTCAAAAATTAGACTGTGCATTAGAGATAATCAATCATTTTACAATTAAAGGATTATTAGATAAGTCAATAATTATCAAAGAAAATAGTAACCAAATTCATGTTTCTTATCCTTTAGTTAAAAATTTTTTACATCCAAATAATTATACTGAAGTGAATTCCAAAATAATTGATATATCAACACAAGTGGTTAATACGCATGGAAAATACGAATTGCATTGTGACCTTAAAGGGTTTACTCCTACTGCTGCGCAGCGATATAATGACTTTATCATATATTTATGTAATACATATTTAAGCGATAGTGCCGATAAAAATTCTTTAGAAAAAGTTTATTTGTATAATACACCCAGTATTTTTGATACAATCAAAAAAATGTTTTCTCCTTTTATTTCACAGGTATCTAAAGATAAATTTATTATTGTTAGATAAAATTGATTTTTTTTAAAATAATGATTTGTATATAAAAAATGGAAATCATTATTAACAACCCAAACCATGGCCTTATTTTCGCCACTTTATTTCAACATATGAAGTTGTTTACGGAAAATATGAATATACATTTCAACCCAGAGGGTATTTACATTCAAGCTATGGATAACTCACATGTTTCCATACTGGAAATTAATTTGCCGAATCATTGGTTTGATAAATATGATGTAAACGACAGTGTAATTATTGGTATTAATACCACTATATTATTCAAAGTATTAAATACAAAAGAAGATTCACATAATGTGCGTATATATCTAGAAAGCCCAACCAGTGATAAACTCGATATCAGTTTAGTTTCAGAAGATTCGAAAGTATTTGATAAACACTATGAAATTCCTCTTATTGATATTGATAATGAATTGATGACCGTTCCAGATATGGAATATCAAGTAGAAATGTCTTTATCTTCTGTAACGTTTTCAACACTTATTGAACAAATGAAAATGTTCGGTTCGGATTTTAGCATTTCTTGTTCTGAAGAAAATGTGCAAATGAGTTCACAAAGTCAAGAAACAGGAAAAATGTCTGTAAACGTACCTATAGATGATTTAAGCTCCTATGCTATTGATGAAGGTGAAACTATTGATATGTCCTTTAGTTTATCTCATTTGAAAAATATTTGTTTGTATAGTAAAATCTCAAAGGATATTGATATTTATTTAAAAACTGAATTTCCAATAAAATTGGTCTATCTTTTGGATAGTGAACAAGCAAAAGCTACCTTTTATTTAGCTCCAAAAATACAAGATTAATTTGCGTAAAAAACAATACAAAAATCAATGTATAATTAGTATATGAATTCATTGTTAACTTTGGGTATTTTTATTGCTATATTATTTTTATACATTCATATTGCTCAACAATATAAAAAAACCGATGAATCTGAAATATATGAAACCGATTTTACAAGTAAAAGTCATTTTGAAGAAGTGTGTGAATTAAAACAACCTGTTTTATTTGATATGAAAGAAATAATTCCTGAATTGTATACGACCTTGATTCCTGAGCAAATTGCTCGTTTTAGTAATTATGATATAAATGTAAAAGACAGCAATGACTATTTTAAAAATGAAAGTGTCGACCCTATTTATTTACCACTTCACACAAGTATAAAATTTATGGAATCTGATTCTCAAGGTCATCTTTTTTCAGAAAATAATCAAGACTTTTTAGAAGAATGTGGATTCTTGGACAAACTCGATTCCATTCATTCTATATTAAAGCCCCCATTTACTATACATCAAAGCAATGACTTATATTTCGGTTCATGTAATACTACGTTACCATTTAAATATCATACAAATAATAGACAATTTTTATGTGTAACCAATGGAAAAATCAAAATCAAAATGGCCTCTTGGAAAAACACTAAATATTTGCACCCACACAAAGATTATGAAAATTATGAATTTCGTTCATCTGTTCATCCAAAACAGCCTCAATCCAATTATACAAATGATTATGATAAAATCCAATTTATTGATTTTAATGTACATTCTGGACATATGCTTTATATTCCCCCTTATTGGTGGTATTCTATTACATATTTAGATGACCCTACAACATTTGCATATAGTGTAAAATATAGTACATTTGTAAACTGTGTTGCTAATTCATGGGATTTACTATTATATTCTTTGCAGCAGCAAAATATTACAAAGAAAATAAAACGTACTTCTTTACCTGAAGTCCAAGAAGAATCTGAAAAACACGAAAATATAGAAGAAACCATTGAAGATATTGTAGCAGACCCTGCTATTATGGACCCTCCACCCACCAAAGAAGTTGATGAAAATAATCTTCAGGAAGTCCAAGATGAAGAAAAACCTGAACCTGAACCACCTATTAAACAGTTAAAAATGAAAGAAAATATAGAATATACATTATCAGATATTTAATTTCTATTTCTATTGTATAATGAACAAAATAAACCGAGTACTATTTTCATCACTCATTTTATTAGCCTTGGACTTTATTTATTTAAGTTTTATTAAAGAAAAATACGAAGTCCAAGTGGTTCAAATTCAACGCGTTGTTATGAAAGTAAAAATATTACCTACAATATTATGTTACATTTTACTTTGTTTTGCCCTGAATTATTTTATATTGCGAACACATCGACCTATTTATGAAGCCTTTTTATTAGGTTTTGTTATTTACGGTGTTTATGATGCTACTAATTATGCTATTTTCAAAAAATGGAATCCATTGTTAGCATTGGGTGATTCCATTTGGGGTGGTTTGCTCTTTGCTATCACTACTTATTTAATTTACTCTTTTTAACAATATGAATCTTTAAATTTGGTTCAAATTTTTTATAGAAATCATTAATTGTGTAATAATTTCTATTAATATGTGTTAGTTTTTCAAGTATTTCTTTAGGTTGTTCGTCCAACTCGTAATTATAATTATTATGAAACATCTCAAAGGGTTCATCTTCAAAATGTACACATTCGCTTTCATGGTCAATAATACCATTATTATCTTCTATACGTTGTTTCCATAATGGAGAATATGATGCATAATAAAGCCATTTTTCAAATTGTATATTTGTGATTTCAATGTTTGATTTATTTATATAACCGCATTCAAATACATGTGCCCAGGTGGATGTTGTTCCATATTTACATACCTTTTTTAAAATATTATATGTTTTTTCTTTTACATCATGAAATGCATATTTTATTTCGTCTTCTTTTGGAGCACAAATATGTAATGATGTTTCTTTTTTATGCGCGTCTGGTTCAATATCTGGATATGGATTTCTTTGCATAAAATATTGAAGACTATATTGTCTGGGTTTAGCTGTTAGATTTTTTAATATTGTTGGAATTTTTTCGAAACTATTTGTGGTTTTCAATGTATATACCAAAGATAACAGTTTAGGGTTATACGGGCGATAAAAGTTATCATATAATGAAACAATAAACAATGCTGTTTCCTCTGTATAACCAGAATAGTAAAGTTCACTTGCCCAAAACAATGCTCTATCATAATCTTTTTCAAATACACTAATAATAAGAGACATCATAACGTCTTCTTTAATATACAAATATCGTGTGAGCGTAAATGGTAATGTCGTCATTTTATAATATTTACAAAATACATTATAAAATATTCAATTTTATTTTTTTTTATCTCTTTTACAATCTTCTAATTTTTTATAAAATTCTGTTTCTACTTTAAACTGTGAATAAATGGTACTTTCACTCCTCTTTTTTGAAAATTCTGTTTCACCATGGTAATCAGATGCTAATGTTCCATGACCTTTTTTTAAAAAACTTGGCTTTTTCTTCAACAGCATTCGACATTTTTTTTCCAGACCCTTTTTTTAAAAAAGGATGTGTTGTCTTATTTGATGAAAAATCGAAAAAAAATTCACCGCTCATGATATATTTATTGTTTTACATTTTCATTTCTACAAAAAAAATAATTGTATTTTAATCTATATATTTTAATCTATTTATAAAATATAATGAGTACAAAAAAACGAAAAACGAATAAAAGAAGCACAATGAAATATTACAGTGTAGAAAAAAATATTATTGTTCAAAAATTATTAGAATCGATTCATAATATTCATTTGATTTATTTAAAAAATAATGCTATGCTTCCTTTATGTGTTTTCGAAGAGTTATTTAATAAAATGAAATTATACATCAACACTTTTATAAAGAATTATACAAAATTACCAAAACGGTTATTATCTTCTATTGAAAATACAATAAAAAACATAAAATATCATAATGAACCCAATATTAAATCCAAATTATTTGAATATGTTGAAATATTGAATGAATTAAATCTATTTCTAGACGAAAAAAAACACAAGGACCTTATTGAAATGCGCAATGAAATTAATGACGAAATCTATAGATTTATTTATTTTTTAAATGACTCAACATCCCAAAAAGGCCAGGAATAGGAGTTTTTTCAAATCCATATTCTCTTTTTCTCAGAAAATTCAAAATTTCAGTATTTATTATTTGATTCCTCATTTTATATATACGTTTCCAATTGCGCTGTACCAAACGCAACCAAAATGTTTTTACAATGACTTTATATACAGTTATAGCGCCACAATGAATAGGTGTAAATTGCATAATTTCTATTGCTTTTCTCCTCTTTTTACTAAAGACGGTATGATTATTTAAATATACTAAACAATCATGTGCACTATATTTTAAGAAACTATTTACTGTAATGCTCGATTCCAAAATGTGTGTATCAATAATACAATACACACCTATATAGTATTTTTTATCGACATAATATTGATCACTGTCTCCATAGTGGTCTATATAATTTGATTCATTGTTATAAATCTCATCATAAATATAATCCTCATTTTCATACATATCGAATATAACCATTTTTTCCATTCAACTAAATTTTCTGCAAAATTCAATTTTCTCCTAAATAATTCCTAAATATAAAGACTTTGGGCCGTAGTAATATACTTCAATATTTTGGAGTCCACATTTGTGAGTTTATGCAAGCAATCTATTTGGGTCATTTTTTCTGCGACCACTGCTAACTCCTTTGCTATTGTAGAAATTTTTAATAAAGCCTTTGTAAAATCTCCTGCGCTGATTTGTTTTTCAGCCACATTGTTTTGCAAGTAATATTTGCATTGTTGTTCATTGTTACAATAGCACCATCCATTTACCAAATCGGGCATATCATACATCAATGCTTCGAAATATTGGAACCCGCTGTATATATTCGAGACTTCTTCAATGTCTTCAAAACGGTCATACTCTTTTTGAATAAATTCCAAACACTTCAATATATTATTATTGTAACTTGTTGGTATAGATATTCGGTCATCTTTTGGTACATTCACATTGGTAAACACAGCCAAAACACCTATTATTTCCTCTGTCGACATTGTATCAAACCAATTACTGTTTTTCATCATAGTTACTGCTATCAATGGGTGTATTTCAGCAATATCCGATGCTATTTTACCGTTTTCTGTTAGTGCATACATATTTTCATCCACACAAATGAAATCTTCGTTTTTCAATACATCGCATACATTTTTGATGGCCATTTGAATATAATTTTCGAAATATTGTGTTTCTTCTTCTTGCTTTTCTACGTGAGACAATAATTTTGCAAAAGATTCTTTATATGCAACGTCGGTAACCAGAGTACGATATTCATTACGCATATTTTCCAATTGTCGTTCAGCTTCTTTACGCTTCTTATTCTTCAAACCATTTATTGTACTACTTATAGTGATATACTGTTCCAATATTTCATCAGGCGTTTTCAACATTTTCATTTGCTCTTCCATTCTTGTTTTTGAAGCAAATGCTTCGTCTAATGACTTACGACTTTGTTCCAATTCTATAACTATTTTACTCGACATCATACTATTTTCCACAAATTTCATATAATCGTCCAAAAGGGTTTGTTCACTCTTCAAAAGCGACAAAATCAATGAATATGATATTCGGAATTTTGAAACCAATGATTGTGGTTTACCATTCATCAACTTCGCATATTCCGTTTTGGATGGTAGTGAAAATAAATTATTACAATGGACCACATTTCCTATTTTGTCGATTCCACGTCTTCCTGCTCTTCCAGCCATTTGTGTATACTCGTGCGCCATTAATATACGTTCATTGCGTCCATCATATTTATGAATCGATGTAAAAATAGCCGTTTTTATGGGACAATCCAAACCAATTGCAAAGGATTCTGTAGCAAACAACAACTTTATGTATTTTTTCGATATCATGATTTCTACAATTTCGCGCAAAATTGGTATCATTCCTGAGTGATGAATTCCTACGCCTTTTTCTAAAAGACTTACCAATTGGTCATATTCGGGTAATTCTAAATATTCTTTATAATTAGGCAATTTTCGAATAATTTGGTCGCATTCTTTTCGTACTGTATAAGGGATTTTGCTGTCGTCTTCTAATAAGGATACAGTAATATCCATTGCGCAAATTTCCACCATTTTTCTTGAAAAAATGAACCCAATTGCCGGAAGCATTTCATTGTTTTTCAGAAAAAGAGCCAAATTATTTAAAACATGTTTCTTTTTTGGAAAAATAGAGCGTTCTTTGAATAATTTGTTCATTCTATACAATATTGTATAGCCATCTTCGTCAAAAACGCCTTTATCACTTTGGATTTTTATTAATTTGTGGGTGTTTTTCTTAATATCTTGTTGAATCGATTTGTCCTTTATTAATTTAATAGCACCTTCATTAATAGTCAAATAACCATAATGCGTCAATGGGACCACACGTTTGTCTGTAGAAGCCAAATAGACTTCTTTACTCGTATCTCCCCGTTGTGCCCACTGAGCAAAAGATTCTGGTGAATCAATTGTGGCCGAAAGCATAATCATTTGAACATGTTTTGGAAGCATTAAAATTGTTTTTTCCCATGTCTGACCACGCTCTACATCATTAATGTAATGCACTTCATCAAACACTACACCAGCCAATTCATCTTGAATATTAATATTAAAATCCAATCCATTGTTTGTTAATTGGTCCATAGTTTGTAAAAACAAAGAATTCATCAATATTTCAGTCGTCATAATCAATACATCCGCATCTGGATTTATTTTAATATCTCCAGTCATCAAACCAAACGATATATGCGGATATTTTCTGCAAAATTCTGAATATTTTTGATTGGATAATGCCTTTATAGGACTTGTATAAATCAATCTTTTTTTCTTTTCTACAAAATAATTCAAAGCAAACTCAGCAGGCAATGTTTTACCAGAACCTGTATGAGCAGTGACCAAAACATGATGCCCTTCTACAATGGCTTCAATAGCATATTTTTGAAAATCACTTAATTCAAATTCATAAGATTTAAAATAAGTTTCATATTTAGTGTTTTCGGGGTATTTTTCAGAACAGATTTTTACCATACTTTACACTATATAATGTAGTATAGTCTCTATGTATTTTTGTTTTTATATTATATAACATGAATATTAATGAACCAAAAAAAGTAAATCTTTTACCACAATATTTATTTTCTGGACAACATGCTAGAACCGATCATATTAATGAAAGTATTTTAGAAAGAAATAAGCCTGAAAAACCTTTAGCTCCTAACTTTAGTCCAAGACCTGTTTTAACAAGATATGCACGATTTCCAATGCTTGATAATAGAATGCCTGCAAAAGTTCCGATTGAACCCAATTATGATTATTCTTTAGAGAAAACATTTACGCCACCTTTGATGAAAGTAGGCCCTGTTTCTGGTTTTATCAACAATGTTGAAATTGAAACTTCTTTGCGAAATCAAGATTATGCACTCCAAAAGGGTAATGATGAAGTGGTTTATATTCCATCATCTCAAAGTGATTTATATAAAGTATACATTCCATCCAAACCTTGTGAGCAACCTTATCCTGGGTTGTTTGCACAAGCAGTTTTTTCCAAAAAATTACATCCAAATGTTGCTAATAATCAACATGTTGGCGGAGACCGTTTTCACAATAATACACGCACTCAATTACGCCAAATGTTCTCTGAACCTTAATATTTAGAAAGGATTTAGTTAATTATATGTGTATATAATATAATGGATATTCTTACATTATTGTACGTCTTTTGCTTGTTTTATGTTTTCATTCCTGGAAACATTATCAAACTTCCTTTTAAAATGGACAAAATGGGAACAACTGTTGTGCATGCGCTATTGTTTAGTCTTATCTTAACATTTACATATGACTTAGTCGAAAGCGTCAATCTTTTTCGTATTTAAGCAGCGTTAACATATTTTAATATATTATAGTATTAACATATGTTTGAAAAAGTGAATGAAAGTTGGTTCTCAATATTGATAGTTTTAGCAATATTAATGATAATAATTATATGGTATAAACGCCAAGATTTATCTGCATATCATGAAGGTTTTACCCAAAACGATCCTTATTTATTTAAAAGCGGAGTGAGTGTGTACGATGATTTTTATGCTCAAATTTATAACAAATTGATGTATCCTGATAATAGATGCGATTTTCAAATAGAAACTATTATTGAAATGACTCAGCCAAGTATTCAATCAAGTACTTTTTTAGATATAGCTTCAGGTACTGGTGAAATATCTAAGAAATTAAGTGAACGTGGATACGATGTGTATTCAATTGACGAATCACAAGATATGGTGAATTATGTCCAAGAAACGTGTCCAAAAGTGCATTCGAAATGTGGAAATGCAAAAGAGCCTATTCATTATGAAAAAGCGTCTTTTAGTCATGCTATTTGTAATGGTCTTGGACTTTATTTATTTGAAGACAAAAACGAGTTCTTTAGAAATTGTTTCTTTTGGTTGAAATCTGGAGGATATTTAATATTACATTGTGTTGACCCTATGAAATTTGATACGATTGTACCAGCTGGACGTCCACCACTTTTTGAAAATCCACAGCAATTTTCGCAAACACGCATTACTAAGTCTGCTATTAATTTTGGCGATTTTTCATATAAAGGTGGTTACGATTTTAGTAAAGATGGTGAAGTTGTTTTTAGGGAATCATTTACAGATGGTCTTACAAAAAATGTACGTGAACAAGAAACTGTTTATTATATGGAGCCATTAGAAGATATAATGAAAATAGCTTCTTATAATGGTTTTATTCTTAAAGGTCAAGTTAATTTTTCTCAGGTTTGTGGAGATGAATATCAATATTTGGTTATTTTAGAACGTATGCAATAAATAAGTACATAAATGTATTTATTTACAAAAACATTATTTTCCTTTTCTACGTCTTGTAGTTCTCTTTTTTCTTCTTCGTCTTGTTTTTCTTTTTCCGCCGAAAATATAATCAGGTTCATTAGTAAATAGATAATCTCTTGTAACACCGATGGTTTCTAGATAATTAGTAAAAT
>MDTB01123844.1_pt1 | contig 11631 bp, 8 predicted proteins | sample 811161 | NCBI WGS metagenome assembly MDTB01 (sample SAMN05326650, study PRJNA326480) | marine metagenome | isolation source: seawater | place: Mediterranean Sea | collected 2009
TGCATCTTTATCATATTCCCAAGCTGACCACTCTGTTAAAAGCTTTAATTTATTCATTTTCTTCTCCCGAAAGCTCAGAAATAATCTGAAGCATTGTCATAGCTTTTACGATATGTTCTTCTCCAAGAACTGAAGGGAACTTTGTTTCATTAATATGTTTTTCAACACTCTGTATTTTTTCTGAAAGAGTTTGGTTTTCGCAAGTATTTCTATACGAATTTATTTCACTTAGTGCATTAACCCTAATCGCTTTAACTTCACTCAAAAGTCTTTGGTTTTCAGAACCTTCAGAAATAATCCACTGGTTGAGAACGCCCATTTGTTCATCTGACAAAGATCTAGAATATGACTTATTAAATTTTTCGTTCATTATTTTTACTACAAGAGAATTAACTTCAAGATTTTTCATATCTTCCAGGTTTTCTTTTCTTTTTTCACGTAACAATATATCTGTAATCTTTGAAGAATACTCTACTAATATTTGTGGGTCCGCATCTGAACCTTGCTTAAATTCATTTATTAAAGTTTGAATAGAAGCTAAGTCAGTATAATTTGAAACCCTAGTTGAGTAAAAAGACTTACCAAACGTTTCGTTTATTTTTCTTATAAGCTTAGATTTTTCATACTCAAGCCTTCTTTCGTTTATTCTAAAACTAGCTCTTTTTGTCTCTGTTAAAATTGTTGTTACAACAGCAGGGTTTTCAATGCTAGTGACCGCTAAACTATTTAAAAGTCTGTGCTCTTTATATAACTCTGTCTTTTTGGCAAAAAATTTCTTAATAATTTCTTTCGTGTCTCGAAATGTCTTCTTATCGTTTTCGACCAAAGCCTGGCTCAATTTTAGTACCAGTTGCTCGTAGATAATCCCGACATTTCTTTTTTTGTTGTGGGATTTTTTCATGTTATTCTTCCTCGTCATCTAAATCTAATTCAAAATTGCTATCTATGTTTGATTCGTTTTCATTTAAAACTCTATTAATACCAGCCTTGCTTCCAAATTTCTCTAACGTTGCCCTGAAGTCATGTGACATTCTAGGTTTCTCAATAGATAAGTATTCGCTTGGTTCGGGAATTAGAAAATCTGCTAATTTTGCTTCTTTAAAAGGTTTTCCTAATACAAAATCTTCATCATAAGGACGATTCATTGAATCTTGTGTCCTAGTATTTCTACCGACTCCTACCATCGAAGCAAAATCTGGAATATGGTGTTTTTGGCGCTGGGTCTTATTCTTTTTTAAGTCGCCGCCAAAAACATTCTTTGCTTTATTTGATCTTTTTATAGAAAGGTCTTCTAAACCATCTAAATCAATTTCATCTAAGTCTTCGTCATCGCTGTCTTCATCAGCTTCTCTATAAACCCCTGAAGAGGAGATAGGGTTTCCATCTAAGAGGCCTCCTACCGTGTAGTCAGCATCAAAAAGGCCGCCTTCGTCATCTCCTCCGCCGCCATCGTCGCCACCGCCAGCATCGTCTCCTCCGCCTCCGCCATCGGCTTCAGGTGCTTGTGCTGCTTCAAGCTCTAAGTCTTGAATCTTTTCAGCCAGTTTTTGTCGACCAATTTCATCGATTTCATCGCGGGTGAAGCCCATAACATTCTTTAAAATCCAGCTTCTTGATACGACACCCTCTGGAGCACTTCCAGCAATTGAAAATTTAGTATTAATTAGCTCTAATTTTTGCTGTTGAGCGATTGCTGATGGATTACTTAGCTGTAGCTCAAAGTCTAATAAGTCTTCGTCAGTAAAGCCATGGGAATACAAGTGTATCATTGCAAGCTTGTTCAATTCTGCTAAAACAGTTTTCTGGATTCTTGTAATTGTTCTACTAAAGCGTATATCTTCTTGTGCTAGTGTCGCTTTGGCTCCAATATCTTCGTCATAACCTAAATAAGCCTTAGGTATTTTTAATGCTGCAAAAAGTTTCTTTTGGATGTACTCTACATCTTCGATTGCGGAAGTATTTTGGCCACCAGCCAAACTTTCTATCTTAGTACCAGTATCTCCACCACGAACAGGAATAAAATAGTCTTCGTCTACAGACATTGGATTATATCTTAAGTCAACGTTTCCAGTGCCCTTTTGTACAACTTGATTTCTCTTTAAACTAGTCTTAGCTTGTTCAATATAATTTGCTACGTCTTCTGGCGGAACGTTACCGACGTCAATATAAAATACGCGGCGTTCAGGACTACGAATAACGCGATATACAAGCATTGCATCTTCAATAAGAATAAGTTGTCGCCAAATACGGCGAGCAGACTCAAGTACAGATGAACCATAAGGAAGGAAGGCATCGTTACCAAGCAAACGAAAATGAGAGATTTGCCAATTTTCCAAAGCTTGGTTACCTTGCGTAATCCACCTAAAGCGAATTGCTGAAGGATCGTCTGGATCAAATCCTTCTTCTCTTTCCATTTCCGTAATAGCAATTGGATAAGCATTTATGACTCCATATTCAGGAGAAATATCGTTGAATAGGAAAAAATCTCCATATTTGCAAAGATTTCTTACCCACATAACAAGATTAAAATTAATGTTCAGAGTGTCATAAAAAAGAGTCTCAAGCAACTCTTTAATTTTCCTGTTTTCTGAATAAATGTGAAGTGCTACGCCATTCGCATCTGGTGCGACAGTTTCTTCGGCATATATGTCTAAAGCACTCGCAATCTCTGGGGTACTTTCCATTTCACTAAAATCAGAGTACCTTGCCATTCTATCAAAGGTACCGTAAGCTGACAATGTTGAGTTATATATGTCAGAATGAGCTTTTTTAAATAACTCTACAGCTGATGATGCACTAGCATCTTGTTTTGAAAAATTTCTTACTCTTCTCTTGATCGTTGGACCAGAAGAAAAAAGTTTGGTTAGTCTTTGAAATAGATTTTGTTCAGCCATTTTTATCCCTTGACTCTATTTGAGAAGCCAATCTAAGTTGCCTAGAGGATTATTTTTTGAATCCCAGCTTTTGTGGACGTCACTTGTATAATTACTACCATCTGTAGAAATTGCAGGTGATTTTAATACTGTATCACCAATTTGTGTGCTGTTAACAGCAAATCCTGCAAGCATAGCAGCGTTGACATCAACTGTCTGCTTATTATACTGAGGACTGGTGTCGTATAGCCAGACGCCTATGGCCATTGACATAATAAGGTCATCATTAGCACCTTTGCGAGCCTGGGCTTTCTGGCCTTGCCAAACAAACGTTTTAATTTCCTCGTAAAACCTCGAGGAATAACACCTTAATTTCTTAGTCCTAAGTACTTCTTCTAATTTTGTTAAAATTTGATTTCTTGACTTTGTCTGAGTACTAAAGCCGGCTTTTGATATATCACCGCCGCCATACAAAAAAGAATAATAGTCTTTTTCATTTTCAAAATAGATGTTTTTATAATCTAGGTCTCTAAGTTTCATGATGACAGCGTAGCCAAAAGAATTACTTTCCGGACAAATAGTTGCTTGGCCGTATCTTCTACCAGCCTCCGCTAATAATTGCGCAAATTTATCAGGTGGTAGTTTGCCTCTATATTCTGCAACAACTTCCGATAATTCTGTATCGATAATATGAAAAGTCGAATAATCAGCTGCATCGCCTCTTGATACATCAGCAGAAATTATGTATTTTTTACCCGATAGCGGATAACTCCAGGTCCAAACGTTCATGTCAGGGCCCCATCTTTCGATAGGATCTCTTATCATGACTCTAAAATGATCAATATCTTCTGATTGCAAAAAAGTTTCGCCTGAAGCAGCAAAATCGCACATAAGTTCTTGTGCTATTTGCTTTGGAGACATATTTTTTGTTTCTTCTTTAAACCAGACTTCTCCACGGTCGGGGTGAACAGACCAGTCTAATTTTATTGGATTAAAGATGTTTTCGCCAGATTCAGCTTGGCGCCATAAATCATAATATTGTCCACCAACGCCATTTGGAGTCGATAAAACAATAGCTTGACCACCAGTAGACAGTGTTGGATATAGACCGGTCCAGATAGTATCAAAGTTTCTAACAAAAGCTGCCTCATCAACGATCAAAAGAGTCAAAGCTTCCGATCTACCAGCATCTTCAGATGTTGGAATTGCCTTGATAGTTGAACCATTTGAAAACTCTAAAGCCTGTTTATTATTGTTAATAATCTCTGGCAATAATAGCCATTTTGGCATAGACTGAAGGCAAAATTTGACTTTTCTAATAAAGTTTTGAGCAACAGAGAGCTTTGTAGCAATAACTAGAATATTTTTATCTTTATAAAATATAGCTAGCCAAGTTGCGTACGCAGCTGAGATCGTAGAGAGGCCTAATTGCCTACTTTTTAGGACAATATTAAACCTATGTTCACGAAATGAATCGACACAAGCATCTTGGAAATCATAAGTAGCAAAAGGAATAGCACCCTTAGTTGGATGCTGTATTTTTACGTACTTATTAAAGAAATATTGCGGGTCTTTTCCGCATTTTACTATTTCTTTTATCTGTCGCTGCTTTTGTCGAGTAGCCATTAGCTAATCTCAAAAGTTATAAACCTTCGATAGTACGCAATCTTTCTAGAGCTAGTCATCGAAATAGGCTCTACCTCGTCTCTTTCGCGGAGTTTCTCAACTTTGAGAGCTCTTCCAGCCTGTTCTCTAAAATCACTTTTACATTCTCTGATTTTATCATCAAGCATTTGACTGGAGATTCTTTCCTCTTCTTTTTTCTGTGTAGTTAAGCCATCAGTGTCGTTAAAATGCACAATTGCATTATACTTTAAGACAAGTTTATTGCCTTGCAAAGAATGTTTGCAACTATAGCCTTTGTCTTGAGTTGATGTCTTTCCAAAAGTGCTATTTAAAATATTTCCCAGTATGTTAACTTCTTCAAAGCTAAGAATTTGAGCAGGTACGGGTTCCATAGTTTTCTCCAATATATTATTAATTATCTAGTTTCTTTCGTACGTCTTGTTTTTTTGGTCGCCAGCCTTTGTCCCAACGATCTTTATTCGGCCAGTAAAAGTAATCTTCGCAGTCAGAACAACAGCCATAATTATTCACAGACTGAACATCTTCTAGCCCTCTTATAATTAAACCGCAAACTTTGCAATTAAAAGAAGAAGCTTTATAACTGTTATCTAATACAATTATTAGTCCGTCGGTTTCAATAATTTTTGGGCTATCCATATACTACCTTTGCATTCTTATCATAACTAGTAATTTCAATAAGTTCGTCAACCGATTCTTTTACTAAATCAACATGACTGATTAGTACAATTAATCTATACCAATTTCTTAGCTTCTGTAAAAGCTGGGTTACCGCTTCTACGTTTGCGGAGTCTAATGACCCAAAGCCTTCGTCAATTATCAGCATATCCGCTTTACTAAGGGAACTAATGTTTGTGAGAGCTACCCTTAAAGCTAAACTAGAAACCATTTTTTCCATGCCTGAGCCACACTCAATCGGTCTTCGGCTATCACCATAGTTAATGTACATCTCAGTCTTCGAATCGTCAATTTCTAGTTCAATAGTAAATCCAACAGCTTCTTGCAAGATCGAACCTAATTCCTCATTAATTGCAGGCACCATCGACTGAAGAATAGCTGCTGGGATGCCTCTCCAACTAGTTGCTGATAACAAAAACTCGTATACAGCCCAATCAATAAGAATCTTATCGTATTCTTTTCTTTCGTCTTCAATGTTTTTTAATTTTTCTTGATGAACTCCAATCTTTGTAGCCAGCTTAGATAGAGAATTGTTTGAAACACTTTTTTCTTGGCGAGTACCTAATACTTTTGACTCTAGTAAAGTTATTTTTTCCATTAACTCTGGATCAGAAGCTTTCTTGGCAAGGTCTAGATTTGCGCAGTGTTCGACTAGTCCGTTTTCTAGGCTCGAAAGTTCTGATGCATATTTTTCTCTTTCTAGCTCTAGCTTAGATAATTTTAACTTAAGCTCGGTTACCTTTGTTTTTCTTTTATCAAAATTATCAACATAGTTTTTTGCAACATCGTATCTTTCTTCGTCAATATTTTCAACCGTATCGTCTAAATCATCTTTTAAGATTTGAAATTTCTGCTCTAAGCCTGGCAAGTTTTTCTGTGCTTGTGAGGCCTCTTTTACAAACTCATTGTTTGAACAATATTTACAGTCTGGGTCGTATTCATGACATTCTAACAACTGTATTTTCTTTTTGCAGTTTTTAAGTTTGGTTTTTATTTCTCTAATCTTATTTTCCGTTGTGTTCTTTTTCTTCATCAATTTTTCAATGATAGCAACTTCTTCAAAGAAATTATTGTATTCATTTTGATCTAAAGCAACCTCAGCTCCAGAAATAACTTTTTTAGCTTTAGCAATTCTTGTATCAGAATCTACGATAGTTTTCTTAAGCTGGTTTATATTATTTTCAGTATTTAAAATAAGGCTTTCTATAGTATCAACGTCACCAACATCAGCATTAATTTGCGCTTTATGTTTCTGGAGTTCGGAAAGAGAAGCTTCAAGATCATTAGTTAACAAAGCTATTGTTTCCTTGCAGCCATCTCTTTCCGATCGAAGCTCTTTTAGAATAGTCAATAGATTTTGACGCTCCTTTTCATAATCTTTACCCTTAAAGGTCTTCATTTTCGTTTTAGTTTCTAAACTAGCGTCTCTAAAAATTTTATTTAATTCAGAAAAAACATCTAGTCCTAAGAATCTACAAATTGTTTTTCTTCTTTCTGAACCTCCGAGATTAATAAAACTATTCATCGCACCCTGAGGGGCAAAAGAAGTAAGCAGAAAATCGTCAGATGTTCCAATAAGTTTAGTTAATTCTTTTTCAGTCTCCCTACGTTGTTCACCAGACATGTCCTTTACAATAGAGTGGTTATCATCAACTTCATAAAGGTTTAGTTGCGTCATGACGGTTTCAGAGCCTCTTGACATACACTTAACAGACTGCCGCTCTGATCGATATAGTTGATCATTAACAGAAAAGGTTATTGCCGCTTGACAATAATCTGCACGTGCGTTTACAACATGGAGATTAGAAACAATGCCTCTGTCATTTTTATTAAAAAGACCATAAGCTAAAGTTCCAGGAATACTTGATTTTCCAGCTCTATTTCGACCAAATAAACCAACAATGCCGTTAAGTTTAGTAAAATCAATAACGTTATCTTTTCCATAGCCGAACGTATTATCGAACTCCATCTTTTTAATAGACCATCTATTGCCAGGCTGTAGGGCTTTAAGACTATTGCTAATTGCTGTGTCTACTTGAGTATCAACCTCAGTCCAAAAGACGTCGCTTCTAGATTCATCTCCGTTGTATGTGCGAAGAAGCTTTTTGATTGTTCTCGAGTCTAAGGTTCCAGACTTGGCAATATCTTTAACTTCTTTTGATACAGGCATTTCTTTATTTGCTGTATCGTATTTAAAGACAACGTCAGATGCACCACAATCATTTCTTATTTTTTTCGAAATTTTTCTAGCTAGAGCGTAAGGAAGTCTTTCATTTGCTCTAATTCTTACTCTAGACCCTTCTTTAAGATTTGCTGCACCTTTCATTAGCTGATCAATACTTGAATCCCAGTCTAGTGTTACGTATGGATGCACATGTTTGATTGGGTGGAACTTTACATCAAAGTTATCTTTATCTTTAATATTCCAAAAAAGAAAACCTTTTTGCTGCGTTTCACCAAAATTCTGAGGAATTGTTGATCCACTGTACCAGATTCTTTTCTCTTTATCTAAGGCTTGCCTTTTATGAATATCTCCCAACATTGCAAAATCATAGCCTTTGAAGATGTCAATATTATCATCTCCATCAAGCATAAAATCCATATCGGTATGAGATCCCCAAATAGCGCCGTGGTATAAAGCAACATTTACATCACCTTTTTTAGGCCTTGCTTTTTTCCAATTCTGGGTATCAAAACAACTAAGAACGCACCAATTAAATCCAGGGTGGTCTGAGAATGGAAACACTCCAGAGTCTTTATAGAAACAAATGTTTTCATTATCTAAAGCTTCTATAATTGGAGAAACAGTGTCCATTCTGTCAGTATTGAGCATTAGTCCATCATGGTTACCAAGAATAACAACAACTTTCGCTATTTTTGCCATCTCAGTAAACCACCAAGAAAGATTAGAGATTAGTTCTGGACTAATGTTCTGAGTCTTTGAATGAACTATATCACCGCCGATATAAATGTAGTCTGGCTTTAGTTTTCGACATTGTTTAAAAAACAATTCAAACGTTTCCCTATATTCTTGATGACGAGACAAACCTCGCCAATGTACATCAGCAATATGTGCAATTTTTATAGTCATATTTTTACAGCTCCGAGCTTAATTTTCATTTTGTACGCGTATGTATATTGTTGAGCAGTTTGTATTAAATGTTCAACAGCTTCCTCTTCGAGATCATTTATATCTTTCCCTTCAGGTGGGAAATTAATTTTTACATCAATAGAGAAATTCGCAAGTAAGTCAGCAATTCTAAAAACTTTTTTCTTAACATCTGGATCCAACAATAAAACGACTGGTGTTTTGTTTTTTGCTATCTTATGGAACAATCGAGATTCTGGATTCAATGATGAACCTAGAAGACAAGTTGAATTTGTGTTAACTTTAATCAGATCCAGGGGACCTTCTACTAATACTATTGGTTTAGTAAAGTCAACGTCTATTTCATTATAGACGACAGTATTCCTTGGCGCTGATTCGTTTTTATACCTAAAACTGTTCTCGCCATCTATGGATCGACCGGTTATAAAGTTTAGATTGCCGTCTTCATCAAACGAAGGCATTATCAGTCTTCTTCGCCACTTAAAATCTTTAGAATAGCCAACTCTGAACTTCCAAAGTTTCTGTCTAGTGAAGCCTCTATTTAATGCATACCTTAAGACTTGTTTGCCATCCGGGTCTAGATAATCTCCAGAAGCCAAAAGTGTAAAGTCATCAGGTAGGACTACAAGGCTTTCTTGTTGTTCAGCTTTCTGTTCTGGGCTTTTTGTAGATCTATAGAGTTCATTGTATTCAGATAACTTCTGTGGAGCGACTTTTTTTATTAGTTTTCCAAGACCTCGGCCTTTTTCATCGCAAACCCAGCAATGATAAACATCGGTTTCAACAATGATACACATCTTGCTTTTTCCAGGTTTACCACAATAGGGGCACCTGACAGATATTTCTGTCGTGTCTTTCGAAAACTTAACATCAGAAAAAATCTTCGAAAGAAAACTAGTTTTATTATTAGCAGCGCGCATACATGATTATAACACTAGCTCTGCGATTTTACAAATCCTGAATTAGCAACAACAAAAGAGTCTGCAATATCATAACATGAGGCCTCTTCTACGGTTTGGCCTTTTCTAGGGCCAGATTTAAGTACTTTTGTTGGCCAAGAAAATTCAGGAAGTTTTAATTTTACCCAAGCCAAAATCTGATCCTTAGTACTAATACCACAGACTTTTTCTCTTTTAATTTTTATGTCCAATGTTTTTCTTGCATGGTTTGCGTTAATCATATTTGGCTCTAAACCGAATGTCATATAACACATGTATTGAATAGAGCCGTTAAAAGACGACAGGCGGCTCATTGTCTGCGCTGATGATCCTCCCTTGGAGAACATCATGAAAGGCTCTTCAATCCATACTTCTGATATGTCGTATTTTATGTTTAAATCTTCCAAAACATCGTGAATTTGAGTACCTCTAGCTACAAAGCTAGCTTTTGAATCAAGAACAATAGCCGAAGAGTATTCATGATCACCAGTTTTAGCATCTATTAATGTGTAGCCGACTATTCTGGTTGAAACATCTAGGCCTAGTATTTTTTTAGAAGTCAAATTTAACCCTAATCATATACCTATCGTTGACTCTTTTTATAACAGGCTGAGCGAATCTAGCCTTGGCAACAACGTTTAGGTTTGTGTCATGAAAGTTGAGTGTTGAAAGATAAATAAATGATTCGGCCTCTTCATTTGCATCAGCTAAAGGCTTAAACGCATTATAGTTTGGATTACTAGATGAGTTAAACTGATTTCTCCCAACAGGGACCAACATTTCAAGGATATGCGTGTTTTGTTCGCCTTCAAAGTCTAGTGTATAATTGTGCTCACCAAAACTAAACATGTGTGGAGATTTAAGAGCGATTATACCATCTTCATAATAAACATTTCCAACTATGCTTTTTTGAGATACTGAACCACTTGTATCGCATCTAATAATGTTGCCGTAGCCATCATCGCATAAATTAACTTCCATCCGATAATCATGGCCTCTTTCGAATCTTTTGTTCATTCCGCTTCCAACAATACTTCCACCACCACGGTACAAGTTCGAAGTCATTTTAATAGACTTAGGTCTTAGCTTATTTCCATAAAACAAAGTAGGGATCGAAAAAATTGAAATTAAGCTTGAACCAAGCTCTGCACCCGTAATCAATCCGTGTCCATCTGGGTCAAAAAATCTCTGAGCAGGCAGTGATGACGATTGAGAAGGTTTTGCGGAAGATACTCTTCTAGTAGTCCCAGTCGGACCCTGATCTTCAGGATCTTCCTGAGGCAAAGTATATGACCAACCTTCATCAACAAGGGCTAATTTAGAATCATAATTTGTCGTAAAGTCCCCCATGTTATCTAGCTTTAGAACACCTGGCCGATCGGCTTTTACAATTGAGCCAGTCAAATGTGACCCTGAATAGACGCCATACGTTCTTACAAAATTTCCATCATCGCAAGGCATAACGACAGTATTTCTTCTTTGATGCACATCAAAAAGAGCAAAGCTTGAACTGAGCTCATGGCAAGACGAGTGTGATTGCAGATTATCGGAAAGGTTATGTAGATATGGATACTTTCCGGTCGCAAAATCCATTAAAAAAGACTGAGCGTTAATGTTTAAGAACCCGCCAATATTTGCATGGTGAGTATTAAAAGGAGCATCGAATCTTCTTGAAACAGATACTGGGAATTCATCGTAAAAATCTCTTAGAGACCTTCTTTCTGTTACGCTGCCGCCTTCATTAAAAAGATCTCCTAACATAGCATTATAGTAATTAGGTGGAGCACCTGGAGTATATAAAACTGGTAAATGGAATAATAATCCCACAGATGATGTAACTGGAGTTGTTACAAGTTTTCTTACTTTTCTTTTCCCGGGAGCAAAGTCCGATATTTTTAATTCATGAACTTCGCCACAGAAAGGATTAGAAAAATGATTTGCTGGAGCTGCTGCAACCTCGTAAGACTTTGGGACACCTTGGTTTGTTAAAGCATAAGTACCAAAGAAATTTCTCGAATCATTAGTCGAACCTGTATAAAATGCACCAACGTTTAAGGTATGCGCTGATTGGGCCAAACCAGAAGCTACGGTAAAAGAAGAGGTTGGGATGAACTCACCAGAAGGGACGCCATCAATATAGAACGATCCCGTCCTAGCATTGCTTGTGTCACTATACCTAATACTACAATGATGCCAGTACGACGCTGTGATGTTCTCTAACGACTGATATATCTGTGTCTTGCCTCTAGCAGAATTAGCAACGTTTAAATCTACAGTATTTGGCTGTGTAGAACCCGAAGAGTCTGTCCCCATTTGAAATAAGAGCTTATAGTGTGATGGATTATTAAATTCATCTACTGACGAACCAGTCACTACAGATACAGCAAAA
>MDTB01189263.1_pt1 | contig 11631 bp, 14 predicted proteins | sample 811161 | NCBI WGS metagenome assembly MDTB01 (sample SAMN05326650, study PRJNA326480) | marine metagenome | isolation source: seawater | place: Mediterranean Sea | collected 2009
CAATATTCAAAAAATATTATTCAAGCGGCATCTTAGTAATTGAAAAAAAATTACTAAGGTCTATTAATTAGATGATAGTAAAATTATGCAAACTTTAGATAGAATAAAACGTATAAAAAACTGGATACTTTCATACTGCAAAAGCATGCCTAGCGAAGCTAAATCTTTAGTAATAGGTATCTCTGGTGGAATAGACTCTTCTGTTTCAAGCACACTATGTGCTCTAACAGGAAAAAAAACGATTGTTTTATCTATGCCTATTAACCAAATAAAAGATCAGCACAATCTCAGTCTTAAACATCAAGACTGGCTAAAAAGTAAGTTTAAGAATGTGGAAGGTTACACAATCGAACTTGATAAAGTATTTGATAGTTTCAAAAATAGTTTATCAAATTTTAAGAATGACCATGGTTTTGCAAACTCTAGAGCAAGACTAAGAATGGTAACTCTTTATCAAGTTGCAGCAGCAAATAACGGTATAGTTGTTGGAACTGGAAACAAAGTAGAAGATTTTGGAGTTGGATTTTATACAAAATACGGAGACGGAGGAGTTGATATTTCTCCAATAGCTGATTGTACTAAAACTCAAGTTTGGGAAATGGGTAAATCACTTGGTATTCAAAAAGAAATTATAGATGCAGAACCTACAGACGGTCTTTGGGACGATGGTAGAACTGATGTTAAACAGTTAGGTATGACTTATAATGATCTTGAGAATGCCATGTTCGATAAAAAAAGCGAAGGTTATAGTAAATATCTTGAAATTAGAAAAAAAAATTTACACAAGATGAAACCTATACCTGTTTGCATGATGGATGATGAATAAACAATTAAATATATTTAATACACTCACTGGGCAAAAAGAAAAATTTGTACCAATCAATAAAAGCAAAATTGGAATGTATGTTTGTGGACCAACTGTATATGATTTCCCGCATATCGGAAACGCTAGACCATTAGTAGTATTTGATGTTTTGTACAGAGTGCTTTCAATGATCTTTGATAAAAACAAAGTTACTTATGTAAGAAATATCACTGATATTGATGATAAAATAATTGATTCAGCAAAAAATAAAAAAATTTCTATAGAAAAACTCACATCAACTATTACAAAAAGTTTTCAAGATGATTGCAAATATCTAAATTGTCTTCAACCTAGTTTTGAACCTAAAGCAACTGAATACATAAAAGGGATGATTGCTATGACTGAAAATTTACTAAATCATAAACATGCATATGTGAAAGATAAACATGTCTATTTTTCTGTAAGTTCATTTAAAAATTATGGAAAATTATCTAAAAAGAATCCTGAAGAATTAGTTGCAGGAGCAAGAATAGAGATTTCAAAATTGAAAAAAAATCCACTTGATTTTGTTCTTTGGAAACCATCATCACCAGATGATCCAGGTTGGGACTCACCCTGGGGTAGAGGAAGACCTGGTTGGCATTTAGAATGTTCAGTTATGAGTGAAAAATTTCTTGGAAAAACCTTCGACATTCATGGTGGAGGATTAGATCTTGTTTTTCCTCATCATGAAAATGAGATAGCACAATCATGTTGCGCCAATAAAGTAAATAAATTCGCAAATTATTGGTTACATAATGGATTTGTTACTTTTAATAAAGAAAAGATGTCAAAATCTTTAGGAAATATTGTTACCATTGAAAAAATGAGAGGAACAATTAATGGTCAGGTTATTCGACTTGCACTTTTAAGTAGTCACTACAAACAACCTTTAGATTGGAACGAAAATTTAATTAATGAGAGTCAGAATACTCTAAATAAATGGTACACCCAGTTTGAAGAGATCAATGAAGACGAATTAAATGAAGATTTATTGCAACCACTCTTAGAGGACTTAAACACACCAGGATATATATCAAAATTACATATGCTTTACGACAAAGCTTCTAAAGGAGACAAAAATTCAAAAAAACTTTTTCTTGCTGGATGTAAGCTTATTGGTTTTTTAGAAGAAGACTTAGAGATGTGGAATAAATTCAAAAAAACAAGATCAAAAATTGATGAAAAAATAATTATAAGTAAAATTAAAAATAGAGAGGATGCTAGAAAAAAAGGTGATTATAAATTAGCAGACAATATAAGAAAAGATCTGGAAAATAATGATGTTATTATTGAAGACAAAGGTGATAAAACAACTTGGAAATATAAATGAGTAAAGAAAAAATATTTATTTTTGATACGACTTTAAGAGATGGAGCTCAAACAGAGGGTGTCAATTTTTCTATTGATGATAAAAAAAAAAATAGCAAAAGCTCTCGCAGATCTTGGTGTTGATTATTTAGAAGGGGGATGGCCTGGAGCAAATACATTGGATACAGCCTTTTTTAACAAGCCGCCTAAATTGGGAAAAACTATCCTAACAGCTTTTGGAATGACTAAAAAATCAGGAAGAAGTGCGCAAAATGATCCTGGATTATCTGCTGTTTTAAATTCAAATACTTCAGCAGTTTGCTTGGTAGGAAAATCTTGGGATTTTCATGTTGATAAGGCCTTAGGTATAACTAATAAAGAAAACCTAGATAATATCAGAGAGTCAGCAAAACTATTTATAAAAAATAAAAAAGAGTTTATGTTTGATGCCGAACATTTCTTTGATGGCTATAAAAACAATTCTGAATATGCCTTAAACTGTATTAAAACTGCTTATGATGAAGGTGCAAGATGGATTGTTCTTTGTGATACAAATGGTGGAACACTCCCACATGAAATTGGAGAAATTGTTTCAGAAGTCGTAAAAACAATTCCTGGTAAAAATCTAGGCATACATGCACATAATGATACAGAAAATGCTGTAGCAAATTCTTTAACAGCTGTTCTCTGCGGTGTTCGCCAAGTTCAAGGGACAATTAACGGATTAGGAGAAAGATGCGGTAATGCAAATTTAATGTCAGTTATTCCGTCATTAGTTTTAAAAGGAAGTTTTACAAATAATTTTGAAATAGGTATTTCCAAAGATAAAATGAAAACTTTAACAGAATGTTCTAGGTTACTAGATGAGATATTAAATAGAAAATCTAACAGACATTCTGCATACGTAGGAGCATCTGCTTTTGCTCATAAAGGTGGTCTCCATGTATCAGCTGTTACAAAAGATCCAAAAACTTACGAACATATAAACCCAAATCTTGTTGGAAATTTTAGAAATATAGTTGTTTCAGACCAATCAGGAAAATCTAATATTATGTCTAGACTGGAAAAGTATGGGATTAAAATTGACAAGAACGACTCAAAAGTTCAAAGTTTGCTTAACGAAGTCAAAGACAGGGAATTTGCTGGTTATTCTTACGACGGCGCTGACGCATCTTTTGAATTATTAGCAAGACGTCTTTTGGGAGAAATTCCAAAGTATTTAACTATTTCAAAATATGATGTTTCTGTAAAAAGAGATTCAAAAGATAAAATAAATTCTTTTGCAAAAGCACATATAGTTGTTGATGGAAAAGAAATTATTTGTGAAGGTTCTGGTAACGGGCCAGTTAATGCTCTGGATAACGCTATTAGATCAAATGTAGATAAAGTAGGAAAATATTCTAAATACTTAAAAGATTTAAAGTTGGTTGATTATAAAGTAAGAATTTTAAATACGGGAACAAACGCGACAACACGTGTTTCAATAGAAAGTACAGACAAAGATGGAAAAAATTGGTTTACCATAGGGGTATCCCCAAATATTATTGATGCATCATTTAAAGCTTTAATAGATAGCTTAGATTACAAGCTATACAAAGAAAAAGCACCAGCTAATGATTAATAAAGTAGGTTTTGTTCTTGTAAAACCTCAGTTACCGGAAAATATAGGTTTTTGCGCAAGAGCTTTAAAAAATTTTGGTTTTAACAAATTAAAAATAGTAAAACCAAAAGAAAAATGGCCAAATAAAAAAGCTATCGCTACTTCTGTCGGTGCAAATGATATTTTAAAAAAAACAGCAGTATATTCGAATCTTAAAGATGCTATTCAAGATTATGATGTTGTTTACGCAACTTCTGCAAGAAAAAGAGATATTAATAAAAAACATCTTTCATTTAAAAAGTTTATTGAAAATATGAAAAAGAATAAAACCAAAAAAATTGGTATCTTATTTGGCCCAGAAGCATCTGGTCTCTCCAATGAAGATATTACACACTCAAATTATATTTTTAAAATACCAGTAAGCAAAAACTTTGAGTCGATCAATTTATCACACAGTTTGATCATAGTTTGTTTTGAGATATTTAAAGTTTTAAAACCTTCATATTTTTCTAAACAAAAGAATTTAATTGATGTTTCAAGCAAAAGAAAATTTAATAAATTTTTTGATTTTTTGGAAAATAGATTAGATAAAAAAGGGTTCTTTTCCCCAAAAGAGAAGAAAAAAACAATGCTAATCAATCTTAGAAATATTTTTGGTAGAATTGAGTTAAGCAACAAAGAATTAAGGATTTTGTCTAGTGTTTTTAGCAAATTATAAGAATAATTGACAAATTCATTAGAAGGATTATAAACGTTTTTTTTATGACAAAACGAATAAATGCTAAACATAAAGTTGATAGGAGGCTCAAAGTAAATCTATGGGGCAGACCTAAAAGTCCTTTTAACACTCGAAATTATCCCCCAGGACAGCATGGACAAGGCAGAAAAGGTAAACCAACTGACTATGGAATACAGCTTAATGCTAAACAAAAATTAAAATCATATTATGGAAATATTAACGAAAGACAATTTAGAAATGTTTATAGAAAAGCAATGAAAAAAAGAGGAGACACAACAGAGAATCTTGTTGGTCTTTTAGAAAGCAGATTAGATACTGTAATCTATAGAGCTAAAATGGCACCTACAGTCTTTTCTGCAAGACAATTGATAAATCATGGTCATTTTAAAGTTAATAAAAAAAAAGTGAACATTTCAAGTTATGTAGTTAAAGAAAATGACTTAATAGAAGTTAAGGATAAATCAAAAACCTTAACCATTATCGAAGGTTGTTTGGGTAGTAAGGAGAGAGATGTTCCAGAATATATTCAATCTGACAGTAAAAATAAAACTGCCAAATTAGTAAGAGTACCTAAATTTGCTGAAATACCTTATCCCACTTTAATGGAACCAAAATTAGTTATTGAGTATTATTCAAGATAATAAAGATTTATTTTCAAAAAGTTTTTTTAATTCACCCTTATCAAACATTTCTTTGACGATATCACATCCACCTACAAATTCTCCTTTTACATATAATTGAGGTATTGTAGGCCAATCAGTATAATCTTTTATACCTTGTCTGAGCTCATCACTTTCCAAAACATTTATTCCTTCAAAACTAACTTTTAAATGTTTTAAAATATTTGACACAGCCATTGAAAAACCGCATTGGGGTGAGTCTGGAGTACCTTTCATAAAAAGCACAATATTATTTGAATCTATAATCCCTTTAATTTTTTTATTAATTTCGCTCATCTTTTCTCCTCAGTTGTAAGTGCAAGCGCATGTAACTCGTTGCCCATTTTACCTTTAAGTGCCTTATATACCATTTTATGCTGCTCAACTTTGGATTTTCCCTTAAAGTTTTTAGAAGAAATTTTTGCAGAGTAATGATTACTATCACCGGCAATATCTTTAAGTTCTAGAGTTGCATCTGGAAATGCACTCATGATCATAGTTGAAATTTCATTTTTAGTTAATGGCATTGTATTTATGATACCATTGATTGTTGTAATTATAAAGATCATTTACTTTCATACTAAATGTTTTTTCGATTTCAAATATGTCATTTTGTACCTCTGCAACTATTTCAAAGAAGATGTTATTTTTTTTTAAAAAAGACTCAATTTTTTTAAGATTATTTTTATCAATTTCGAGTAAATACCTGCCTTGATCTTCAGCAAAAAAATATTCAATAGAGTTTGTTAGCCTTTTAGGTCTATATATCTTTAAGCCAAGCATAGACGACATTGACATTTCAGCTAAAGAAACAATCATTCCCCCAGAAGAAATATCATGAGCAGACAAAATTAGATTTTCTCTAATTAATTTTAAAACAGCTTGACCGTTATTTTTTTCATTTGTTAGATTTATTTCAGGTGGCGGACCATCATGAATATCATAATTTTCTCTTAGAAATGCACTTTGGTTCATATGTCCCAACGTTTTACCTAAAACTACAATTAAGTTCCCAGCTTTTTTTGTTTTTATATTTACAATTTTTTTTAGATTATCTAATATTCCTATACCTCCGATTACAGGAGTTGGAGATATGCTTTTTGAATTAGTTTCGTTATAGAAAGATACATTACCTGAAACAACAGGAAAATTTAAAAATTCACATGACTCTTTTATTCCATTAATACACTCAACAAACTCACCCATCACATTTGCTTTTTCTGGATTGCCAAAATTTAAGCAGTTTGTAATTGCTAACGGTTTAGCTCCGACAGATATTAAATTTCTCCAATTCTCACATACAATTTGTTTTCCGCCTGTTTTAGGATCTGCTTTGCAATAATTTGCTGAGGAATCTACAGAAATAGCTATAGCTTTATCTTTATTATGTATCCTAATTACTGCAGAGTCATTACCAGATTTTTGTATAGTATCACATAAAACAACCTGATCATATTGATCTGTTATCCAACTTTTATTTGAATAATTAGGCGAAGATAATATTTTTATTAGAGCATCCTCAATTTTAATTTTCTTTAAATCTTTAATTTTTGTTTTTTTATTTGAAATTTTTGGTTTATTCCATTTTCTTTCATAAATAGGTGCTTTTTCAGCTAATGCATCGATTGGAATATCTGCAACTTTTTTATTATTATAATTTAATATTAGTTTATTGGTGTCAGTTGTTTTTCCTATAACAACAAAATCTAAGTCCCACTTATCAAATATTTTTTTTGCTTCTTTCTCTTTATTATCTTCAAGTATGATTAACATTCTTTCTTGGCTTTCAGACAACATCATTTCATAGGGAGTCATGTTTTCTTCGCGACAAGGGACTTTATTCAAATTTAACTCGATACCCAGCTTTCCTTTTGATGCCATTTCTATACTTGAAGAGGTAAGACCTGCCGCGCCCATGTCTTGTATTGATATAATTGAATTGTCTTTCATTAATTCTAGGCAGGCTTCTAATAGTAATTTTTCTGTAAAAGGATCTCCAACTTGAACGGTTGGTTTTTTTTCTTCAGAATTTTCATCAAATTCAGCTGACGCCATTGTAGCTCCATGAATGCCATCTCTACCTGTTTTAGAACCCACATAAACCACAGACTTATTTATTCCTTTCGCTTTTGAATAAAAAATTTTATTTTTATTAACATGACCAATCGCCATAGCATTTACCAAAATATTTTCGTTGTATGTGCTATCAAATTTTGTTTCTCCTCCAACAGTAGGTATACCAACTGAATTTCCATACCCACCAATACCAGAAACAACACCGTTTAATAAATTTTGAGTTTTTTTATTTTCAGGTGAACCAAAATGTATTGAATTCATCAAAGCAATAGGTCTTGCACCCATGGTAAAAACATCCCTTAAAATTCCTCCTACACCTGTGGCTGCACCCTGATATGGCTCAATGAAAGAAGGGTGGTTATGACTTTCAATTTTAAAAACTATTGCATCATCATCTCCTATATCAATAACACCCGCATTTTCACCAGGACCTTGAATTACAATGTTATTTTTAGTTGGTAATTGTTTTAAGTAGAATTTAGAAGACTTATAAGAACAATGTTCATTCCACATTGCAGAAAAGATTCCCAGTTCTAGTAAATTTGCATCTCTGCCTAGAAGCTCTTTTATTTTATTATACTCTTCGTTTTTTAAACCGTGTGACTCTACTAGATCTTTTGTTATTTCCATATTATTTCATTAAACTTAAAAACAGACCTAAACCATCTTCTCCAGACAAAATTTTGTCTACCATTCTTTCTGGATGCGGCATCATTCCCAAGATATTTTTATTTTTATTAAAAATACCTGCTATATTATTTATAGAACCATTAGGATTAGATCTAAAATCTATATTACCTTTTTCATCACAATACTTAATTGGTATTAAGTCATTATCTTCTAATTCTTTTAAATGGTTATTATCAGTAAAATAGTTTCCTTCGTTATGAGCTATATTTAATTTTAATACTTCACCAACTTGGTATTTATTAAAGAATTTATTTCTGTTTGATTGAACTTTTACATTTATGTTTTTAGAAATAAATTTTAATCCTGAGTTTCTTAGCAAAGCACCTTGTAACAAACCACATTCAATTAAAATTTGAAATCCATTGCAAATACCCAAAATTAAAGAACCTTTTTTTGCTGCATTTATTACTTCTGACAATATGTTTGATTTAGCTGCAATAGCTCCTGACCTTAGATAATCTCCATATGAAAAACCACCGGGAACCACAATTAAATCTGAGCTTGGTAATTCAGTTTCTTTGTGCCAAACCATAGAATTTTTAAATTGTAATTTTTCTAATGCTACAGCAATATCTCTATCGCAGTTTGATCCAGGAAAAACTATAACAGATGATTTCATTAAGTTTTTTTTATTTTAAAATCTTCGATAATCTCGTTTGCTAATAATTTTTGACACATTTCCTTGATTTGACTTTCAGCTTTAATACTATCCTTTTCATTAATATCGATTTCGAAGAACTTACCCTGTCTTATTTGGTTTAAGTCATTAAAACCCATATTTTTCAATGTTTGACCAACTACTTTACCTTGAGGGTCTAGCACATCTTTTTTCAAAGTGACTGTAACTGCAAATTTCAAATTACTTTTTTTTAATTTTTATTGATGTAGGCTTTTTAAATTTTACTTCTGTTATATTGGTTTCTTCTGGCATGATACCAAGTCGTCTAGCAACTTCTTGATATGCTTGCATAATATTTCCCAAATCTTTTCTAAATCTATCTTTATCCAACTTACGTTCGCTCTTTATATCCCACAATCTGCAAGTATCGGGACTTATCTCATCCGCAAGAAGTATTTCTTTTTTCTCACCCTCCCAAATTCTTCCAAACTCTAGTTTAAAATCTACTAGTTTAATTCCAATACCTCTAAACATCCCTGTCATGAAATCGTTAATTCTTAGGGTCATATTTTTAATTACTTTTAATTCCATATTAGTAGCCCAATTAAAAGCTAGAATATGTTCTTCAGCTACTAGTGGGTCTCCTAATTCATCATTTTTATAACAGAATTCAAGCAGCGGCTTATCCAATATAGTTCCATCAGGTATGCCAAGTCTTTTTGTTAAAGATCCAGTTGCTACATTCCTTACAATGAATTCAACCGGTACTATTTCCACAAGTTTAATCAACTGTTCTCTCATATTAAGTCTTTTTATTAAATGAGTTTTAATTCCAGACTGATTTAAATTTTGTAGTATGTGTTCAGAAATTCTATTATTTAAAACTCCCTTACCCTCTAGACTACCTTTTTTTTGATTATTAAAAGCGGTAGCATCATCTTTAAAGTGTTGAATGGCCAGACCTTTCTCTTTTGTTTCGTATATAATCTTGGCTTTGCCTTCGTAAAGTTTTTTTCCTTTATTCATTTTAGTACTCGTTTAAAAATTACATTAATTTTCTTTGTATGATAACTAAAATCAAATAATTTATTTAAATTATTAACAGTTATTATGTCTCTTATTTTTTTATCTTGAAGTAAACTATCGTAAAAAGATATATTTTTATCAATTGCCCTTAAAGCACATTTTTGTACCATTCTATATGCAACCTCTCGTCTAAGACCTTTGGTAGTAAGTTCTAGTAGTACTCTTTGTGAAAAGAATAATCCTTGAGTTAAATCTAAATTTTTTTTCATATTCTTGGTATCTATTTTCATGGATTTTACAATTTCGTTTAGTCTATTCAGAGCAAAATCTAGAGTGACAGTAGCATCCGGACCTATATTTCTCTCAACACTTGAATGTGAAATATCTCTCTCGTGCCATAGAACTATATTTTCCATCGCTGGCATAACGGAGGACCTTACTAGTCGAGCTAAACCCGTAAGATTTTCACTTAGTACAGGATTTTTTTTGTGTGGCATTGCAGAAGATCCCATTTGTTTTTTTTTAAAAAACTCATAAACTTCTGAAACTTCTGTTCTTTGTAAATTTCTTATTTCAACCGCAAATCTTTCTATTGAACTTGCTATTATACCCAAAACTGAGAAAAATTGAGCATGTCTATCTCTTGGTATAATTTGTGTAGATATTGGTTCAATCTTTAATTTTAATTTATTCGCAACGTATTTTTCAATTCTTGGATCGATATTTGCAAATGTTCCAACCGCTCCCGAGATAGCACACGTTGATATGCCTTCAACTGCTCTTTCAAGACGTTCATAGTTTCTAGAAAATTCTGCATAAAAAGTCAAAAGTTTCAAACCAAATGTTGTTGGCTCTGCGTGAATACCGTGACTTCTTCCTATACATAAAGTGTATTTATGTTTTATTGATTTTTTTTTTATTGATTTTAATAATTCTTGAATATCTTTTAAAAGAATTTCACCTGATTGTTTTAACTGAAGATTAAAACAAGTATCAAGTACATCTGAAGATGTCATACCTTTATGTAAGAACCTTCCTTCTTTGCCAGATCTATTCGTAATCGACGTTAAGAATGCAATTACATCATGTCTAACTTTTCCCTCTATTTTTAAAATTTTACTTACATCTATCTTTGATTTCGATCTAACTTTTTTTGAAACTCCTTTGGGAATAATTTTATATTTTTCCATTGCCTGAGCAGCAGCAATTTCTATTTCTAACCAAATCTTATATCTATTTTGATCTTCCCAAATCTGTTTGATTTCTTTTCTAGAATATCTTTCTATCATTTTAAATTACTATGAGATTCTATTTCGTTTTTGGACAAAGTAAATATTTCATAACCCTTATCTGTTATACCAACTGTGTGTTCAAATTGTGCTGATAAAGTTTTGTCTTTTGTTACTGCTGTCCATCCATCATTTAATATTTTGGTATTGTATTCTCCTTCGTTTATCATAGGTTCAATTGTAAATATCATACCGGTTTTTAATTTTTCTCCAGTATTACGCTCTCCATAGTGTAAAATATTTGGACTCTCATGAAATTTCTTTCCTATTCCGTGACCGCAAAAATCTCTTACTACGGAAAAGCCATGAGACTCTACGTGTTGCTGTATCGTTGAACCAATATCTCCAACAAAAGATCCATTTTTGAGAATTTTGATTCCTTCAATCATCGCATCATAAGTGACTTTTACTAACTTTTTTGCTTTTACGGAAACTTTACCAACTAAAAACATCCTACTCGTATCACCATGCCACCCATCTTTTAACGCAGTTACATCTACGTTAAGTATATCTCCCTCTTTTAATATTTTATTTTTTGGTACACCGTGACAAACTATATGGTTAGGAGATGTACAACAAGATTTTGGAAACCCTCTATAAAATAATGGAGCAGAGTAAGCTCCTGAATCATTTATAAATTCATAACATAATTTATCAATTTTTTCTGTAGTAATGCCTGGCTCAATTATTTCCGCAACCTTGTCCAATGTTTTGGCAGCTATTAAACCTGCTTTTCTTGTTCCCTCGAAAGCTTCTAAAGTTTCATTTTTCATTTAAA
>MDTB01079519.1_pt1 | contig 11630 bp, 11 predicted proteins | sample 811161 | NCBI WGS metagenome assembly MDTB01 (sample SAMN05326650, study PRJNA326480) | marine metagenome | isolation source: seawater | place: Mediterranean Sea | collected 2009
CCTCTTTCAATTAGTGAGAATAGTTCTTCAATTTGATCAGGGTCGTCACTTCCATCTCCCATAAATATACATACTGAATTACCTGCTGAATTATCAATTCCATATTTTATTGCTTCTGCTGGTCCTGGGCCATATTTATTAATAAGTGTCCTTAGATTTTGGATATTATTTGGAAGATTTTTTATTGTTGTGTCACTTTCATCATCAACAACAATTATTATTTCTGTATCATCTTTTAAAGATTTAAATATTCCATGCAAAACATTATTAATATTTTCTTTCTCATCTTTACATGGAATGATTATAGATTTATTTATTTCCAATTTTTAAAACCTCTTTATCTTGAAAATCATATTTTTTAAATTCTTTGTGATTGGTCCCAATAATTACATAATTACTTACTTCTTTTATATCTTCATACACATAAGTAATTTCTTCAATAGCTTCATCTGGAATATTTGGTTCTACAATATAAACTTCAAAACCTTCAATTTCTAACTTTTTAGACAATTCATAAGAGACTGAACCTCTTAAATCATCTGATTCAGGTTTAAAAGTTATCCCAAGAAAAATAATTTTTTTTGATGGGCAATTATTTTTTATTTCTATCAAAATATTTTCTAAAAATAGCTCATTTGTATTAGAAAATAAATCAATAATATTATTTTCTTGATTAAAATTTTCTACAAAAGTTTTTGTGTCTTTAGGTAGACATGGACCACCAACAAAACCTGGACTTGGAACATTTTCTAATCTTGGATAATCAAGAGTTGCAACTTCAAGTATTCTGTCAAAATTAAGATTAAATTTTGATGAAATATTTTTAAATTCATTGATTAATGAAAATTCAGAATATCTATAAACATTTGAAAATAATTTAATAAACTCAGCTTCTTCAAAAGATACATTGATTGTATCTGTTCCAATTATTGAGAAAAATTTTTCAAATTCAGAAAAATTATCTGGTTCAGCACCAATAATCTGAGGAAGTGTGACCATTTCATTAAATGCTTTTCCTTCTGCAATTCTTTCAGGACAATACCCTAGTATGATATTTTTCTTTTGAAATATTTTATTTTTTAATAGTTTGGAGCATGTTCCATAATCTATTGTGCTTCTAAGTATTAGCTTGGAGTTTGGTGCTAAATTTTCCAGCACTTTATCAACAAGGTTCATAAAATTTAATCGATCTTTTTTACTGCTTGATGTACCTATTGTTACAACGACATATTCACATTCTGAAATTTTGATATAATCGTCAGTAATTTGAAGACCTTTTTTTAATGCTATATCTAAGTTTTCTTTTAGATCTGGCTCAAAAAATGGAGGTTTACCACTCAAAACAGAATCAATTATTCCCTTATTTTCATCAATTATTATTGCATTGCTGTCGTTTACCTGAAGTATACAACTTAAAGGGAGCCCTATATGTCCAAGACCTCCAATGACTGCTATTTTCATAATTTATTTTGAACAAAGATGATCATTATAAAATAATAGTTTAAATTTACTGAAAAACATATTCGAACTTTGATATATACTCATCGAGTTTTTGATTATCATAATTTCCTGAAGAGACAAAAAGTGCTTGTCTGTTATACGTTTTAATAGGTTTTTCAAAAATTTCTACCATATGGTAAATCCCTCTATTTGTGTAATCATCAAAAATAATTTTTGTTCCTTTATCAGAAAATTTCAGACATGTTAAAAAGCATGCAACTCTAAATCTTCCATCTATTAATACAAAGTCAGGTTTCTCTTTTTTTGTCCAAATATACTCTCTATAAAGTTTAAAATTTTCTTTTTTCTCATAACTAAAGGGATATCCCCATTCAGCTATTTTGCCAATATTTACAAATTTTAATTCTACTTCTGAATTTTCATTTTTTATTTCACTAAGTGTGGACTCAATCCATTTTTCTGACGAATCAACAGATATTATTCTATTATTTGAATTTTGTGAGACATATACTGTACTTTTACCAACACCATATTCACCATAAAAATTTGTATTTTTTAAAGTATCTTTAAATAGCAAATTTCCACCATCAAAAACTGACTCACTTATATTCTCACGGGTTTCAAATATACTCTGATAAATGAATTTAAAACTTTTATAAATAAAAGGTGGAAGGCAATAATAAATTATTTTTCTCATTTAATTTTCTCTATTAGGTATCTTATTTTTTTATAAAATTTAAATCTGACATAAAAAAATATTGTAAAAAAAGTGTTTGTAAATTCACTTTTTATAATTTGCTGAAAATTTTTAGATTCTGATTTACTTAACTTAACATTAAATAATTTCGTAATTCCACTGTAAGTTCCGCTTCCATCCATTCCATCATTAAAAACGTGAGATCTTGTAGGGTAAACAGTAAATCCGTTATTTAAAAATATTGTTTGATACCAAAAAATTGCCCATGAATTAATTTTTTCTCTATCATTATCAATTAGTTGTTGTTCCCAGTTTGAAAGTCCAAAGAAATTAAATCTTCTCCTAATTTTTTTATTGTTTGAAGAAATTAGGTTTTTTGACCTATTTGTGTGATTAGACCATCTATCTGACCACGTTGCCCAACCCCACGAATTCATGAGTCTACCAATTACTACTTTTGATTTAAATATTCTAATTTGAGGATAAGTCCAACCGTTTATGTGCCATACTTTTTTTTCTTCTTTGTAAATAGATAAAGAATTATTCATATAATTTAAAAAGTTATCACTAACTACCAAATCATCTTCTAAGCAAATAATGGTGTCGTTGTTTTGAAAAACAAAATCTATTCCGTTTAAAATATTTTTTGCAAGACCAAAATTTTCGTTTCTTACTATGACTTTTATTTCTTTAAAACCATCAATCAAATCTATAAAATTCAATATATTTTCTGTTATTGTGTTACGACCATCTTTTGGAATATCAACAAAAAAATATAAAATTGTTTCTTTGCTTTCTTTGCTTTGTTTTAAAGAATTTACTAGATTATTAAGCTTTTCTGGTCTGTTATAACAAAATATTGCTACAGGTGAATAATTCATATTTCAATGTTACTGAGAATAAAAATAAAAAAATCTTACAAATTTATATTTTTATTTAAAGATGAAATTATTAATTTAATATACTGAAACGGATATTCAAGTTTCCATATTTTGAAATTAAAAATATTTATTACCAAAATTCTTAATGTATTCGGTGTCCAAACATTAACAATGTGGTACTTAGGTTTAAATAATGTTCTAAAAATATCATAATAATATTTTGAGTCTAAAGCAAAAATTCCTTTTGGGGACCATGGTTTAAACTTTCCACTGTAATGTATGACTACTGCATCATTTTCGATTTTCTCATAAAGGTCTCTACTAAGTCTCTGCTTGCCATAAACATTAAAATTTAGATCTTCATCCAATTCTTCATAACGACCATCAAAAAAAAGAGATAAAATATCCTGATCATGCCACAGAAAGTCTGATTTTCTGTTTTGTAATATGCTTGATAATTCAAATGAGCAATTGTTTTTAATCCAAAGTTGATAATTAATTAACAATACCCCAGAGTTAAGATATCTTCCGCTATTTAGGTTTAATCTATTTTTTTCATCATGTAATATTTCATTCGTTTGAGCTGCAAGAATTTTATTTGATTCTTTTAGTTTTTGAATGGATTTACTAAGTTTTAAATTATATTTTTTAATAAAGTAAGCATCAGCATCAATATATAGAATAAAGTCGATATTTTTTGGGACATAACTCTCAAGAAATAATCTATAAAATATTGCGTTTGAAAAATGAGAATTTTTAAAATTTGGAAAATTAATATCTTTTTTATCAAATTTATAAATATTTAATGTTAGCAAGTTATTATGTTTTTCTATTTTTTCTTTATATTGTTCAAATGTTTCTGGATCTTTGTGGACTATATAAATACTTACCTTTTCACTGCTTTGGTTTAATAAAGATATAATTGAGCAATAAGCTTGAATGTTGTAATTTTCATCAAAACAATAAAGGAAATTAAACATTATAAACCATTATATATAAATTTTTATTTGTAAATATTTTAAGTTTTTTAACTATTTTTATCATTTAAATTTTTAGGTTAATAGGATTTATTAAACATGGATAAAGTTAATCTCCTTTATTGTTTTGATGGCAACTATGACCAACAAGCTTTTTTATCAATATCATCAATAGTTGATAATTCAGATGATATCTTTGAAATTTACATCATACATAAAACCCCCGATACTTTTTTGTCATATAAAGATAGGTTATTAAAAAATGAAAATATAAAAAATATCAATATCTTTAAATTTAAAAAAGATCTGTCAAATTATCCGCAACTTAGAAATAAACATGTTTCAGAAGCAACGTACTTTAGATTGTTTATTTCAGAATATTTACCAAAAGAAATAGGCCATGTTCTTTATTGCGATCCAGATGTTTTTTGTATTAAAAATTTAAACTTTACACTAAGTTACTTAGTTAACGATTTTTTAAATCAAGATAAACCTATTGGAGTAAATGTTGAAAAATTTCTGAATAAAGAAAACAAAGACTACTTTAATAACTTAGAAATGAAGAGTACTAGATACTTTAATGCTGGAGTTATGTTTATAAATTTAAATTTATGGAATCTGATAATTTCTGATGAACTAGTAAAAAAGAAAATAGATTCTTTACAAAATGTAATTATTCTTTGGGATCAGGATGTTCTAAATTCTATATTTGATGGAAACTACTACGAAATTTCTAATTTATTGAATTTTAGAATTACCTATCCAATAGATACAAAATTTTTTAAAGAAAATGTATTATTAATTCATTACTCAGGAAACCATAAGCCTTGGACTGTCGAAGGAGCGCTAGACAGACCAAGTGTTTATTTTTCGGAAATATATCAAAGATATTTTAGCGATAAATACTCTCTTAAACTTAAGGGGACAAAACTATATGCAATAAAATATTTGTTTAAAAGTGTTATAAATGGCAATCTGATTAGGTTAAAATATCCTTTTTCATATGTTCTCGAATTTATAAAATCTATATTAAGAAATAATCAATGAATATTAATAACAGTAATAAAAGTCTAGAAAAGATTTGTTCTTTATATTCGAAAAATATAGCCTCTATTGCGCATGTTGGAGCCCATCTGGGACAAGAAGTAGAAATTTACAAAAAATATACTCAGGATTTCATATATTTATTTGAGCCTCAAAAAGAAGTATTTAAAAAACTAAAAGAAAATACGATAAATTTAAATAATGTAGAATTATTCAATTTTGCACTGGGTTCTGAGAATAAAATGGTTGAGCTTAATAAATCTTCAACTAACGATGGGGCAAGTTCATCAATTTTACAGCCAGGATTACATAAAACACTTCATGAAGAAATAAAGTTTTTAGAGAAAGAACAAGTAAAGCTTAAGCGATTTGATTCACTTGATATAGAAGGTGTAAATTTTTTAACTATTGATGTACAGGGCTTCGAATTAGAAGTTTTAAATGGTTTTGGCGAGATGATAAGTAAGCTTGATTTTATTTATACTGAAATCAATAGGGATTATGTTTATAAAGAAAACGTTCTTATTGAAGATTTAGATTACAAATTAGAAAAAGAAGGTTTTATTAGGCTTAAAACTTTTTGGGATGGATACCTTCCTTATGGAGATGCTTTTTATATAAAAAAAGAATTTCTTTCAAAGAGGGGGGTTATTTACTCAAAAATTAAGACCAAATTTTTAGATAGTAAGATAAATATCTTTATTGTAAGAATCAAAAATTATGAAAAAACTATTTTTAAAGTAAAAAAATTCATTAAAAATTTAATTAAATAGAATTTTTGTTTTCAATGTTTGAAAGAAATTCGTTCCAATAATCTGGACTCTCTGGGACTATAATTTTGTAATTTAGATATTGATCTACTTTGACTTGATATTCATCAGGAAAACAATCTTTTTTAAGAAAACATACTTTTCCTTCTTTTGGTTTCAGCCCATAAAAATTATTTCTAACTTCATAATCAATTGTGCTTGGGGAAACAATATGTGAATTAAATGGTGCAGAAATAAATGTTCTATAGCTGTCAATTCTTACAGTTAATATGAGGCATACAAAAAATAGTGAAAGAAATACTGTTTTATTCATAAATATAAATTTCAAGTCTTTACTTGATTCAATAAAGTCTAAATTGGATAACAATAGTATTGTTATAAAAATTGGAGTTGCAAATCTATATGCAGGAGTAAAAATAATCCAGACAGTAAATACTGCAACTGATAAAAATAAATACTTTAATGAGTCAATATTTGGTTTAACAAAAAATAAGAATTTAATTATTAATAAAGAAAATAAGAAATTTAACAAGTAATCATAATTGTTTGATAGCCAAGAATCTTGTAACCAATCATAATTATTTAAACTCGCAAAAATATCATTTGGATTTCTTGGATGTCCCCTGATTGCTTTATTAACAACTATAGCTTGTGATTCTTGATGCCATTTTAAAGTTGATATACAGGTAATGTTTATTGGAAAAATCAAGCAACTTGAAATTATCAGGTTTTTAGTAAACCAAAAAAATGAAATTATAAATCCAAAGCTAAAGAAACTTCTTAAATAATACTTAGTTAATTTACTTTTATAAATAATCATTAAATATGGAATTAGGAGTACAAAACCTAAATACCTAACTTGTCCAGAGAGTAAGATCAGCAACCCAGCAACAAAATAATCTAAATTTTTTGGTGAATCATCTAGCTTTAGAATCAATAAAAAAATAATTGAAAATGTGAATAATAGTCCAAAGGTGTTGTCAAATGCTCCAATTTCATCAATTGCAATAAATCCGTTTCTTCCACCATTCAAACCAAAATTATCCAATATTCCAAAACACAAAAATATCATACTTATTTTTTTGTAATGAGAATATCTAGATGTTAAAAAAGAAAACAAAATAAAATAAAAACTCATAAAAATAAACAAACTTGGTGTTTGCAGAAATACAAAGTTTTGATCTATCCAATAGCTAGCTCCTATGTATTCCCATAATGAAGAAAATCCATATCTATGATGAAGATTTGATAAACCAAAAATTATGCTTTCGTCTCTTATAAAAAGTTGATTGTTAAGGTGATATATATCAGAATCTTTGCTTAAACCTGCATTGTAAGTACTTATAATGAAAGTCCCATAAATACTTAATTTTATAATTATGTTTAGAAAGCTAAAATTTTTTAAATTTATATTTCTAAAATTTAGAAGTGCGATAAATAACAAAATAAGATAATAATAAATTTGATTTATTCCTCCAAAAAAATTAAAAATTACTGCAATATTTCCTACAACAAATAAGCCAAATAACATATAAAAATTATTTGCATTAATTTTAAAAATTTTGGCCTCTTTGAAACTTTGATTTAAAACTTTGGAAAGATAAAAATAAAAAGTACGACCTATAAAATAAGTTACAAGTGTTTGTAGTGTAATGTAAAAAATATTGATCATCTAAATATCTATTGTTTCCAAATTTTCTTTAAAGATTTGTTCTGAAAAATTCTTTTTAAAAAATTTATAACCCTCTTTAGAAAGTTTATCCATTAAATCTTTATTGTTATAAAGTTCTTCAATGTTAAGTGCTAAATCTTTTCCATTTTCTGGTCTGATTGCTTTCACTACATTCTTTAGATTATTTTTTACATATAATGAATCAGCAGTGATTACTGGTTTTGAGAAACTCATTGCTTCAATAATTTTATGAGGAATTATTAAATTATTTTTTGTAGTATTTGAAAATGTGCCAAGACAAATATCAGCACTTAATATATTAGATACAACATCATCGGTTGACCTAGAATCATAAAATGGTAGATTACCTGTTAATTCTATGTTATCAATTCTTTCCTTGTTAATTCTTTTCTTAATATCTTTAAATAATTTTCCATCACCAATTAATTTAAAAGTATACTTTTTTGAACTTAGCTCTTTAGCACTATCTAATATATAATCTATACCGTGCATAGTTGCAAAATTCCCCCAAAAAACTATCTGACAATAATTTTTATTATTTAACAATAAGGGTTGTTTTGTGTAATCAATCCTCCTTGGAGTTGGTAATACATAAGTATTACCCGTATTTATGTTTAATTTTTCATTTAAATAATCCTTCATTTCATTTGATTCTACAAATTGAAAATCTGACATTTTAAATATTAATCTATCAATGAAAATCAAAAATTTTGATACGATTGATTTATTTGAAAACTGATTTCTATCTTCTACTAATGTAAGGTAAAAGCTTGTAAAAAAATCAAACCCTATAGTTTTTCTTGATGTAAAACTAAATATTTTCAAAAAAAATAGCTCAAGTACTCCAGGAAATAAAACAATTAATGTTTTTTGTTTTGAAAAAATAAACTTTAAAAGTAAAAAGATGAAAGTTAATGGAAAAAATAGTAAATAAACTAAAAAATTTAAATATAGATGTTTGTGTTTATTTTCAGACATAGTCTGAATAATAAAATTATCTGTCTTGTCAGAATTGCTTATAAAATTTTTTCCTCTTACTGATATTGAATTTGTGAGTGTAAAAATAGAGAATTTCATATTACCAATTAATCTTAATGTACGAAAATTAGATTTAACAATATATCAAATAAATATGATTATGATTGTAAACTTAAGTTGCTATATGAAATATAACAAAGTATTAATAACAGGCGGCTTAGGCTTCTTAGGATACCATTGTGTTGAAAGATGGCTTGAAGATGATTGTGAGATAACAGTTGTTGATAATTTAAGTTCGAACGCTGTTGATAAAGATAATTTAATTTACGATCAAGTAAGTGTAATTGAAGATAATATTTTAAATTTAGATGTAAAAGATTTTTCCAAATTTGACATTATTTTACACTTGGCTTCACCAGTTGGCCCGGTAGGAGTACTCAAACATTCAGGTACTATGGGCAAAACAATCATTGATACAACTCAATGGGCAATTGACGTTTCTAGAAAAAATAAAATGCCTTTAATTTATATATCAACATCTGAAATTTATGGTTATAGAGAGCAAAAAACAAAACTTAAAGAAACAGATGATAAAATTTTACATGGTGATTTTACAGTCAGAAATGAATACTCTATTAGTAAGTTATTAGCTGAAATAATAATCAAAAATAATTCAAAAATTGATAAGGATTTTAAATTCCAAATAATAAGACCATTCAATGTGACTGGAAAATATCAACTACCTGATGGTGGTTTTGTGTTGCCAAGATTTGTAAATCAAGCCTTAAACGATGAGGACATTACTGTTTATTATGATGGATCTCAGTTAAGAGCATTTACTTGGGTTAAAGATATAGTGGAGGGAATCTATCTAACTACAAAAGCGAGTGAAGAATACTGGAATGAAATTTGGAATATTGGTAATGAAAACAATGAAAAGAGTATTAAATATCTTGCAGAAAAAGTAATAGGCTATACAAAATCTAATTCCAAAATTGTTAGTGTTGATCCAGTTGAAATTCATGGTGAACTTTTTGCAGAAGCCCCTGAGAAAATACCCGACAGCACAAAAATAAGAAGCTTTCTAAATTGGGAACCAAAAAAATCTGCTGATGAAGTTGTGTTAGAAGTTGTAAATTATTTTGAGGGCATTACAAATAAATAATCTTATCTTTGTATCCAGATAAGTAATCAACCAAACCACTTTTAGTCTTATTTTTTATTCCAAAACCATCATAACCAAACTGACTGTCCACTAGATTAAGAAGTTTATTTATTATGAATTTAGGATGATCATCCAGTTCAAGTTTGTGAATATGTTTTTTATACCTCTTTTTAATCATTTCATACCATGCGATATAAGCCTCTTCTGGTGTTTCACCTCCTCTATCTCCAACATCACCAAACTCTCTTTTCCATGCTCTTGCATATCTTGCTCTATCATGGCCAATCAATTTTTTTGTTCTAAATACGGTATCATAGTTCCAAATTGGAACTTTAGTCTTTGGCATATCACCAGGTTGTATCAGTCTTCCATTCATAGTTGGGAGACACAAGTCTCCACCTCCATTTAGTGTTATTTGCGGAAAGTCTTTCTTATTAAATGCTCTACATATGATACTTTTTATTGCATATCTATCAGGAGTAAATATTTGCATCTTTGGAAATGCGATAGATGGAGCATCTTTATTTTGATATATTGAATTTCTCAATCTTTTGAAATCTTTTTCATGAAAAATATTATCAATATCCATCCAGATTACCCAGTCTCCAGTTGCTTTTTGAAGACCTTCTGTAAACATTTTTCCAATATCGCTCCAAATAAATTCTTCCTTAAAATCATCTCCAACAATTACAACTTCATCTGCGAAACTTTCGTAGCATTTAATGGCTTCTTTCCAAGGATCCATTCTTTCTTCAGGATTAGTCATGGTTGTAAAAATTGAAATCTTCATAATAGCTATTTCAAAATCTCTTCTAAATCATTCTCAAAAGATCTAGGGTCCAGATAAACACTTTCATTTTCTTTATTTAAAACTGTAGAATTTAGACAATAATAATCTAAATCTAAACCTGAAGCCATTGACATTAGGGCATTTCTAAAATCATCATTTTTTTCTCTAATATCTATAACTTTTGAATTCTTACTCATGAATAACATGTTTGCTAATCCTGATCCATGAGGTCCTGCTAAAACATTTGCATTGCAAACAATATTAATAACTTCATCTATTGAATAATTTTCAAATTGTAAAATCTCAAATTTATATTTTTTAAGAACTTTCAAAATTTCATCCCTATTCGATATTCCTCTTCTGACATTTACCCTGTCAACCCAAATTCTAGAGGACATATTCTTGGTATGTTTAATATTTGCTCTTTCTAGGAAAAGATCTCTTAGCTCCAATAAAATATTGGTATTAAAATTTCCAGTTTGGGCAGAATAGCTTGGGATCAGAATTTTCTTTACTTTTATTCTTGTATTTTTATTAAGTACTTTATATTTAATATTCAAAAAATTTAATTGATCAATGATCCACTTATTTTCATAGTTTTTTGGAATCAATATTGGAAAATTTTTATATTTATTAGGAATTAAAATATATCTCTGTAAAGAATCTAAAAGCCAATGATAATAATTTGAAGCTTTATCATCAAGAATCCATATACCTTTTTGAATAGTTTCTTTTTTCTTTATAGAAATTAGAAAGTTTTTTAATGCTAATTTAAAAATGTCAATTTTTTTGATATTTGGGAAATGGGTATACTTTGTAAACAATCTAAGTTTCCGGAATGAAATTAAAGTTTCATTAATAAGTGTTACTTTTTTTTCAATTAAATAATATGAAGACGAGATTTCCTTTTTTAATTCATGAGCAAAAAATTTAAAGTTTTTTTCTGTAGCATTTAATGGGGGCTTTCTTATGCTAATGTGCTTATCATAAACTTTAATTTTCATAATTTAATTTAAGAATATACATTATGAATGTAGTGTAATAAACCTAATATATTTTGTTATGCTTGTTTACATGGAAAATGAAATTTTAGATATTTTTAATAACGGTACTTGGTATCATTCTGTAAATTTTAAAAATGTAAAATCTAAAGGAACATTTGACTATACAGATC
>MDTB01086571.1_pt1 | contig 11630 bp, 7 predicted proteins | sample 811161 | NCBI WGS metagenome assembly MDTB01 (sample SAMN05326650, study PRJNA326480) | marine metagenome | isolation source: seawater | place: Mediterranean Sea | collected 2009
AATCATTTCCTATTTTTGGCAAACTTCCAGTTTCAAGAATAGACTCAACTTCATCGGCATCCAAAATCTCTTTTTCAATTAATATTTCAGAGAGATTAATTAGCTTATCTTTATTTTTAACTAGTAGTTTCATACATGAATCATAAGCTGTAGTTAAGATTCTTTGGACTTCCTCATCTATAACATTAGCAGTTTTTTCACTATACTCTTGTGAACCAGTCATTCCCTGTCCAAGAAAAACGGGCTGACTGCTATTACCAAAATTTTGTGGTCCGACTTTTTTACTCATTCCGTATTCGCATACCATCGCTCTTGCTATAGCAGTGGAGCGTTCTATGTCATTATGTGCTCCTGTTGTAATATCTCCAAAAATTAGTTCCTCCGCTGCTCTTCCACCCATAAATGCAATAAGATCAGCTTCTAATTTTTTTTGAGATTGAGTATACCTGTCTTTCTTAGGAAGTTGCATTGTCACGCCCAAAGCACGTCCTCTTGGAATAATTGTTACTTTATGAAGGGGATCACATTCTTCAGTATAATACATCGCAATAGTGTGCCCAGCTTCGTGGTAAGCAGTTAATTTTTTTGCTTCTGCATCTAAAGCATGACTCCTTCTCTCAGGACCCATAATTACTTTGTCTCTTGCCTCTTCAAGATCTTGCTGTTCTACTGATTTTGCTTTTCTTCTTGATGCTAATAAGGCGGCCTCGTTTACAAGATTTGCAAGATCTGCACCAGAAAAACCTGGTGTTCCTCTTGCTACTTTTTTCAAGTCAACATCATTAGATAATTTAATATTTTTAACGTGGATTTTCAAAATTTGCTCTCGGCCATTAAGGCTTGGTAAGTCTACAACAACTTGTCTATCGAAACGACCAGGTCTCAATAAAGCTTGATCTAAAACATCGGGTCGGTTGGTTGCGGCAACAATTATTATGCCCTCGGTTGTATCGAATCCATCCATTTCAACAAGTAATGCATTAAGCGTTTGCTCTCTTTCGTCATGACCACCACCAATACCACTAAATCTACTTCTTCCAACCGCGTCTATTTCATCAATAAAAATTATACAAGGAGCATTTTTTTTACCTTGTTCGAACATATCTCGTACTCTTGAGGCCCCAATCCCAACAAACATTTCAACAAAATCTGATCCGCTAATAGTGAAAAAAGGGACATCAGCTTCACCTGCTACAGCTTTTGCTAGTAGTGTTTTACCTGTGCCCGGTGATCCACATAAAAGGACTCCTTTAGGCATTTTTCCACCTAGTTTTTGAAATTGTTTGGGATCTTTTAAAAATTCAACAACTTCAGACAATTCTTCTTTTGCTTCATCAACACCAGCAACTTGAGCAAAAGTAATTTTATTTTTATCTTTATTAAGAAGTTTTGCACGGCTCTTCCCAAAACTCATTGCTCCTTTACCGGCGTTTCTCATCTGCCTAATAAAAACGAAGTAAATAAGACCAAAGATTAAAATAAATCCGAGCAAATTAATTAATATTGATGAAAGAAGAACATTTGGTTTTTTTACTTCAACCTTGACTCCTTTATCTTGCAGAAGGGACATAAGTTCATCAGTAAGGATGATTTCAGCCTGAAATGGCAAACCATCTTTCATTCCGTTAATGTTATGATTACCAGTACCATCGTGAGAAATGGTAACTTCGGTGACCTGTCCTTCATTTAATGCGCTTATGAATTCAGAATAGGACGTATGTGTATATTTATTAGGTCCTGAAAACACATAAACAAGACTCATAAATAATGCTATAAACAAAAGAGAAAGAGCCATGCTTTTTTTTGGAACTGGCGACGGCTCTTTTTTTACGCTTTTTATATTCTTTTTTTTCTTACTCATAAGTCTCCCACTAGAGTGTCGCAAAACGTAACATCACAATTACTGAAAAAAAACAAAATTAAACACTATATTTTTACTTCAGTTACTTTCAAATTTAAAGATGGACCATTATTATGAACAGCAAAACCATTAGCTATACAGTATCCAGGAATCCATATTATTTCGTTATTATTAGTAACAACAGGAATAGACGATCTTTCTAGTTTTGGAACTTTTTTATCCACTAATATATCCTGAATTTTTTTATGACCTTTCATTCCTAGAGGATTAAATTTATCCCCTGGTAGAATATTTCTAACTTTTAACTCTTTAGAGTTTACTTTTTTTGCACAAACAGAAGCAGTTGCAGGTAATTTTCCAATAAGTAAAGATTCGTCTTTTTTCCATCCGCAGTCATGATTAATTTCTAAATTCCATTTTTTTTCTTTTTGACTATCAAATTTATCTAATAATCTTAATTTCCCATATTCTACCGCTAAACTAAAATCACTATTTAATTCAAATATTTGTGTTCCTTCTTTTTCATTTATTGATTCTGCAATTTTATTTGTTAAGTCTGAACAAATTCGGTCAATATTAAAATTATGAAGCCATGATCTAACATATCTTCGTCTTATATTTAATGGTGCTGTGAGAATTGTTCTGTCGTTAAATCCTTTTGTAATTTGATCAAGAAAATGATTTTCATCTTTTAAAATCTTCATTGATTTATTGATTGTTTTGATAAAATCTGGATTAAAATCTTTTTCCAGAGTGGGTAGTAAATTATTACGGATACGATTTCTAAGACAAGATGTATCAAAATTGCTTTGATCTTCACGCCATGCCCAATTGTTGTCTTTTAGCCAATTACAAATTTCCAAGTGTGTTTTGTCAAGCAACGGCCGAATAATAGTAAATCGTTTAAATGTTTGAATTTGTGACATTCCACTCAATCCATCAAGACTAGTTCCATTTATCATTCTTATTAGAAAGTTTTCTGCTTGATCATTTGAATGGTGACCTAAAGCGATCCATTTAGAATTTAACTTTCCAAATATCTTATGTCTTATGTGCCTACCAGCCATTTCGATCGAAATTGATTTTTCTTTTGCTACAAGTCTAGTATTTTCAGAATAAAATACTGTCGGAATATTAAGTTCATTAGTAAGATTAGCTACAAATTTTTGATCATTATTAGAGTCTTCTCCTCTTAATTGATGATTAATATGAATAGCAGTACAATTATAATTTAATAAATGAAGAGCCCTAAGGAGCGCAACTGAATCAGCTCCGCCAGATATAGCAACGTTAATATTTTCATTATGTTTAACACCACTATCCTTAATTATTTTTTCTACTGAATGTAAAAAGTTCATGATTTTTAAATGATAATTTTTATAAAAAAAATTTTAATTAAATTTTACCTTCTTTTAAATTTTTTATTTCTTCTTGCTTTCCGATTAGGTCCACTATTTGGAATTTGTTTGTTTTGACCTGTAGAAGGAGAGTCAATATTTATTCCCGCTGGAACTTCATTTACTACAGATTGTAGAGTAGGCCTTTTAACATCAGAAAGAGATTTAAAAAATTCTTCCATAGCTTGTAAAGATGTAGCAGATCTAAATAAACTTGATGCAATTTCATCATAAATTTTTTGCATTAAATCCATAAATAGATTATATGCTTCTCGTTTGTATTCTACAAGTGGATCACGTTGTCCATAGGCTTGAAGTCCGATGCTTTCTCTTAAACTATCCATATTTCTCAGATATTCTTGCCAATGTTTATCAATAGACTGAAGAATTAAGTGTTTTTCAAGTCTTTTTAAAGATGCTTCATCTTCATGCTTTGCTTTTATTGAATATGCATCTTGAATTTTTTTCAGAATATATTCTTCAATATCGTCTGTAGATTGATCAAATGGAATTTCGTTAATGGTTAGACCAAGTGGAAAACACGAATTAAGCCATGCTATAAATTCATCTTTGGAGGAAGAATCTTTTTGAATTTCTGCCACATGAGATGAAACACAGTTTTGTATTGAGTCCATTAATAATATTCTTGGATTTTCAGTTTTTAAAACTTCAGATCTAAAATCATAAATTTCTTCTCGCTGAGCATTCATGACATCATCGTATTCTAATGTTCTTTTTCTCATCATAAAATTTTGTTGTTCAACTCTTCGCTGAGCTTTTTCGATTGAATTATTTAGCATTGGGTGCTCCAATACTTCATCTTCTTTAATTCCAAGCTTCTCCATTACTCCAGAAATTCTATCAGAACCAAAAAGCCTCATTAAGTTATCTTCTAAAGAAACATAGAATCTTGTTATTCCAGGATCTCCTTGTCTAGCTGAACGACCTCTTAACTGTCTATCTATGCGTCTTGATTCATGTCGTTCTGAGGCGATAACATATAAACCACAAGGCTTTTCAGTTAATAACTTGTTTAACGATCTTCCTTCAATTTTTGAGGTTAATGAAAAATCTTTTGAATTTAAATTTTCCTGATCTATATAAACTACGGAGGAACCTAGCTTTATATCCGTGCCTCTTCCGGCCATATTAGTTGCAATAGTTACAGCTCCTGGTTGACCTGCGTTTGCAACAATTTCTGCTTCTCTTGCATGATTTTTAGCGTTCAAAACATTATGGATAATATTTTCACGCTTAAGTAATTTACTTAAAACCTCTGATGTCTCTACAGCAACGGTTCCTACTAAAACAGGTTGTTTTCTTAAATGAGCTGCTTTGATTTCGTTTATTACAGCTCTAAATTTTTCACGCTGAGTTTTATAGACTTGGTCATTTAAATCTATTCTTCTAACAGGTCTATTTGTTGGAATTACCATTACATCAAGACCATAAATTTGGTGAAATTCATCAGCTTCTGTTTCAGCTGTTCCAGTCATTCCTGAAAGCTTCTCATACATTCTAAAATAATTTTGAATAGTAACAGTTGCTAATGTTTGAGTTTCTTTTTCAATTTTAACATTCTCTTTTGCTTCTACAGCTTGATGAAGACCATCTCCCCATCTTCTTCCTGTCATAAGTCGTCCAGTATGTTCATCTACTATAATCACTTGATTATCCTGAACAACATAATCAACGTCTTTCTCAAAAATTGTATACGCTCGAATTAATTGATCAACAGCGTGAATTCTTTCATTTCTTACGGCAAAATCGTCTTGAATTTCTCTTCTTTTATTCATTAATTCTTCAGAATTTAATGTTTTGTTAGCATCAAGTTCTGACATGGCTGAAAGCATATCAGGTAAAACATACATTTCAGGGTCTTGGGGATTTAATTCAGCACACCCTTTTTCTGTTAGACTTGCATCATGACCTTTTTCATCAATCGTAAAAAATAATTCCTGTCTTAATTCTCTGGAAATTTCTTTCTGAGTATCGGCAAGCATTTTTAGTTTTGTCTTCTCAAGAAGTTTTCTAGTCTCAATATCCTCAACTAATTTCATAAGTTGTTTATTTTTTGGCATTCCCTCAAATACTTGATAAAGCTTGTAGGATGCATTTTCATAATCTTCTTCTTTCAAAAGCTTTATTGCATCATTAAGAAGATTTTCGCAAAGTATTCTTTGCCTTTTAACGAGCCTCGATGTAGCCGGTTGAAGTTCGCTATATTGTTTCGATGAGTAAGGAGCAGGACCAGAAATTATTAATGGGGTTCTTGCTTCATCAATTAGTATAGAGTCAATTTCATCGACAATTGCAAAATTATGTCCTTTTTGTTGAACCATATCATCAACATCATAAGCCATATTGTCTCTTAAATAGTCGAATCCAAATTCGGAATTAGTTCCATAGGTTATATCACATGAATACATTTGACGTCTTTCGCTAGGAGGCATCATATTTTTTAAACAACCAACACTTAACCCAAGCCACTTGTAAAGATGGCCCATCCATTCTGAGTCTCTTTGAGAATGATAATCTGAAGTCGTAACAACATGCACTCCTTTCTCAGTAAGAGCATTCAAATAAACAGGTAATGTAGCTACAAGTGTTTTACCTTCTCCGGTCGCCATTTCAGCAATCATACCATTGTGAATAGCCATACCCCCAATTAGCTGAACGTCAAAATGAACCATTTCCCATGATAAATCGTGTCCACATACATCAACCTTTGTGCCACATAATCTTCTAGCTGCATTTTTTACTACAGCAAATGCTTCAAGTTCAATATCTGCTAATAATGTTCCTGATTTAATTCTTTTTTTAAATTCCTCTGTTTTATTCTTTAGCTCGTCATCGCTTAAAGATTTAAAAGAGTCATCAAGTTCATTAATTTTTTCAACTAACGGTCGCATTTTATTTATGTCGCGATCATTTTTTGAGCCAACTATTTTTTTTAGAATCCACTTCATATTAATTATTTTTTAGTCATGTAGAGTTGATAAACTAACTTATTAACATAACTCATACAAGAAGGTATTAAAAAGATGATAGAACTGATAAAAATTTGTCTATTTGTTCATCCGTATGTGCGGCAGATAGAAAAGAAACTTCATAGCCACTTGGCGGCATATAAAATCCATTATCTAGCATATAATGAAAAAAGCGGGCATATTTTTTATGATCACAATTTTTTGCATCCTCTAAGTTATTAACAGGCTCTTTTCTAAAAAATGGGGTAAACATGCTTCCAATTTGAGGACAATGAAGAGCTAGCTCTTTTTCTTTAGCTATTTGATTAATTTCATCTGCAATTTTTTTTCCTAATTTTTCCATTTTTTCATAAGGAGACTGATCAATAAGAATTTCTATAGTTTTCTTTCCTGCTGATAATGCAAGAGGATTTCCACAAAGTGTTCCCGATTGATATACTGGACCTATCGGAGCTAAATATTCCATGATTGCTTTTTTTCCACCAATTGCCCCAATTGGAAGACCTCCGCCAATAATTTTTCCAAATGTGGTAATATCAGGCGTAATTCCACATAATGAACCATATGTCCCAGCATGAACTCTAAACCCATTTATGACTTCATCAAAAATGAGAAGCACAGAGTGTTTGTCAGCTAGCACCCTTATATTTTCTAAAAAACCTTCGTTTGGTTTTATCAATCCCATATTTCCAGCTAAGGGTTCAATTATTATAGAAGCTATTTCGTCCGCATGTTCATTTAAGATTTGTTCAACGGAATTAATATCATTGTAATTAGCAATAAAAACATCGGATGCGACTTTTTTAGAGATGCCCGCGGAAGAAGCTTGCCCGCTAGATAATAAACTGCTACCGGATTTAATTAATGTTGAGTCGGGATGGCCATGAAATCCTCCAGCAAATTTTATGATTTTGTCTTTTCCCGTATATCCTCTTGATAAACGCAAAGCAGTCATAACGGCTTCCGTTCCAGAGTTAACAAATCTGATCATATCCATTTCAGGAATTTGATTACATAAAAGTTCAGCATATTCTGCTTCAGTTGCATGGTTTGCTCCATATGAAGTTCCATTCGCGGCTATTTTTTTTATTTCTTCTACAATTTCAGGATGAGCATGACCTAATATCATTGGGCCAAAAGAATTACAAAAATCAACAAGCTTATTTCCATCTTCAGTTGTAATAACAGAGCCCACTGCTTTTTTAAAATATACTGGAGTTCCTCCTACATCATTAAATGCTCGTACAGGACTGTTAACTCCCCCGGGAATGAAATTTTTTGCTTTATTAAACCATTGCTTTGAATTCAAATTAGTCATTGAATATTTCTTTATATTGATTTGCCCAATAAGTAATTAATATGTCTGCTCCGGCTCTAACAGTTGATATTAACGATTCATGAACCATTTCTTTAAGAGATCCCCAACCTTGCATATGTGTTGCATGAATCATTGAATATTCTCCACTGACATTGTATGCAGCAACAGGAAGATCGGTAGAAGCTTTAATTTTGGATAATACGTCAAGGTAAAATAATGAGGGCTTGACCATTAAAATGTCGGCACCTTCGTCTTCATCAAATTCTGATTCTCTTAGTGCTAAATCTAAATTTGCGTACGATGCTTGGTAAGCTTTTCTATCTCCTGATGATGGTTGAGAATTTTCAGCGTCTCTGAAAGGATCATATAATGAAGAAGCAAATTTAGTAGAATAACTCATGATAATTTTATTTTCATAATTGTTACTATCTAGTTTTTCTCTAATCGCGTGGACTTGCCCATCCATCATTGATGAAGGGGCAACAATATCAACCCCAGCATCACACATAGATTTAGCCATTGATGATAGTGTAACTAAAGTCTCGTCATTATTTACTAACTTATCTTTGTCGAGAGTTCCACAATGACCATGGTCTGTGAAAGCACAGACACATATATCAGCGATAACTGTGAGAGATGAATATTTTTCTTTAATTTTATGAATAGCTTGTTGAACAACTCCATCTTGATCAAACGAAGCATGGCCATGCGCATTTTTATTTTCTTCTTCTGTTGATCCAAAAAGAAGGACTCCTCCAATACCTGATTCAACAATTTTTCCTAGATCATTTACCAACATGTCGACGCTATATCTATATTGTCCGGGCATTGATTTAATCGGTTCTTTGATGTTCGTTCCCGGCACAACAAAGGTTGGCCAAATAAATTTATTTGGGTGCGGGGGGAGAAATATCAAGCATTTCTCTTATTTGTTTATTATTTCGCAAACGGCGTAGTCTTGTTTCAGGAAACATTTTTTCTCCTTATTTCTATTACATTAGCAGTAAACTTAAAGACATTACAAACATGCCTGCTACTAATCCAATTATACTATCATGCCCTTTTCCATATGCTCTACTTGTTGGTAAAAGCTCATCTAGACTTATGTATACCATAATCCCTGCTACTGCGCCAAAAAGAATACCCATGATGTTTTGAGGAATTATTCCACTATCATCTCCAACAAAAAATTTAATCGCAGCGTATCCTATAATAGCACCAATTGGTTCGGCTAAGCCGCTTAGAAATGACCAAAAAAATGCTTTTTTTCTATTTCCGGTAGCATAGAAGATTGGAACCGATACGCTAATACCCTCAGGAATATTATGCAATGCTATTGCTATAGCGATAGCAACGCCTAATGACGGATCTTCTAAAGCTGCAAGAAATGTAGCTAAACCTTCTGGAAAATTGTGAATAGCTATAGCTAGTGCAGTAAATAAACCCATACGTAACAGTTTTTTGGAATTCACATCTTTTTCAATAGCTGTAAATTTCATTTCTAAATCTTTTGCTGAAGGAATAGGAGCATCAGGTTCTCTTAACGGAGCTCTTTCAAATTCTGTATGAGCTTCATGAGGATTTTCTGCATGAGGAATTAAAGCATCAATTAATCCAATTAATGCAATACCAGAAAAAAAGGAAAGTGCATTAATCCAATTCCCAAAATCTCCATAATGATTTACCAAAGCTTCATTTCCCTTAAATAGTATTTCAACAAATGAAACATAAAGCATAACGCCAGCTGAAAACCCTGTAGCAATAGCTAAAAAACGATAATTAGTCCTCTTAGCCATAAATGCAATCATACTACCAATACCAGTAGCTAAGCCGGCAAATAATGTAAGTCCTAAAGCTATGTAAATATTCTGCATTTTTTTTAAGATAGTATTGAAAATTCTAAAATAGAAGCTTTGACTAAGCTTTTTTTACATAAATTGGATTTTTTCTATTTGGGAAACATGTTTTACAAATTCTGCAGCCAATACCAAAGCAACTCCTAGCTGTACAATATTCTCGACCATAAGTAATAATTTGAAGATGTAAATTTTCCCAATCTTTGGGATGAAATAATTTTTTTAAATCTACTTCTGTTTGTTTAACATTTTTTCCATTAGTTAATTTCCATCGTTGAGCTAATCGATGAATATGGGTGTCAACCGGAAATGCTGGAATATGAAATGCATGACTCATTACTACGCTTGCTGTTTTATGACCAACTCCTGGAAGCGCTTCCAATGCAGAAAAATCATTTGGAACAATAGAATTATGACGTGAAACAAGTAATTCAGCTAATTTTTTTACGTTTTTTGCTTTCGTATTTGCTAAACCACAAGTTCTGATGCAATGGTGTATTTCTGAAATACTTTTTTTGGCCATTTCTTTAGGTGTAGGTCCAATTTTAAATAATGCAGGAGTAACTAAATTCACTCTTTCATCCGTACACTGAGCAGATAACAATACTGCAACTAATAGAGTGAACGGGTCGGTATGATTTAAAGGAATTGGAACAGATGGATAAAGCTCGTCCAAAATCTCTTTAATAACTTTTGATCGCTCAATTTTATTCATTGATTACTTCCAATAACATAAGTTATTCAACCCTCAGTATTTTTATAAGCTTGCAAGACCTGATCTCCAAATCTTTTCAAGAGCGGTAGAAATACCGGGAGTTGAACACATAATTCCAACTTTAGGAGGAGCCTCTTTATTTGAATGAAATAAAAGAGAAGCCCCAGCTCTTTTTGCGATCAAAGCACCTGCAGCATAATCCCACAAATAAACTCCGTATTCTACATATGCATCTGTTTTAGCAGAAGCAACATAACATAAATCCAAGGCACAGGATCCCGTAATTCTTACTTTTTGAGTGCTTAGTGCAAGTTCTTTAAGCGCATCAAATGTTGGGCTTATTATATTTTTATTTTTTTGATTTAACCCGGTAAATACAAGAGATTTTGATAAGTCGTCGGTTTTAGATGTAAAAATGATATCATTATTTAATTTTGCGGGACCATCAAGTGTAGCAGTAAACATATAATTTAATTCCGGAGCAAATACGGCTCCAGCTAAAACTTTTTCTTTGTACTGAACTGCAATTGAGCAACACCAATGAGGAAATCGATGAGAATAGTTTACTGTTCCATCAATTGGATCTATGATCCATTCATAATTAGATTCGGCACCATCTAAATTTCCTTCTTCTCCAATTATTGTATGATCAGGAAAATAATCGAGGATAGTTTTCTCAGCAATTTTTTGACACTCTATGTCTAATATAAGCTTTACATCATGAGGAGAAATTTCAGTTGTTTCGTTACATCTCGCCTTTTCATTCAAGGCATGCATTCCGGCATTTTTTGTTGCTTCAACAGCAATCTTTAATAATTGTTCACTATTAATTAGTTTCATGCTATGTATTTACTAATAAGTATTTTAGTTCGTCAAGATAACTAATCGTATGGTTTTAAAATATGGAGAGATAATGGTATCCTTTTGTTTTTTATGTTTGTTGTTTATATCTGGTATTTATTTACGCAAACAATTTTCCTTTTTTGAAAGATTTTATATTCCGGCAAGTATAATCGCAGGTATATTAGGTCTGTTAATAATTTCTTTAGACCAATATTATACCCAGTCTATACCTCATTCTTTTACATATGGATGGAAAAAATTACCTAGTATATTAATTAATATCGTATTTGGTGCATTATTTATTGGAAAAAGCTTACCAAGCTTTAGTGATATTTGGAAAAATTGTAGCAGGCAGTTGGCATATGGACAAATTGTTGCATGGGGACAGTATTTCGTCGGATGTTTTATAGTGCTTTTCTTATTAAAACCATTGTTTGATATTCCAGATGTTTTTGCTGGAGTGATGCCAGTTGGTTTTGAGGGCGGTCATGGAACAGCTGCTGGAATGATAGATGTTTTTGATTCCCTTGGGTTTTCTGAATTAACAGATTTAACACTTGCGTCGGCAACCGTTGGCATATTGTTTTCAATTATAATTGGAATGATTTTAATAAATTGGGCAATTAAGAAAAGATATGTTGATAACCAAA
>MDTB01110218.1_pt1 | contig 11630 bp, 7 predicted proteins | sample 811161 | NCBI WGS metagenome assembly MDTB01 (sample SAMN05326650, study PRJNA326480) | marine metagenome | isolation source: seawater | place: Mediterranean Sea | collected 2009
AACTCTTTTAGATAAATTGTCTAATTGAAAAATTCTTCTCTAGGTTTATATTAAAAAAAAATGTCTTCTTCTAAAAATTTAGATTTTGAAAAAACAGAATTTCTAACTAAATCTAATAGTGCTTTTATTGAGCAAATGTATTTACAGTATGTAAACAAAGATTCTAATTTACCTGAAAGTTGGAAAAATTATTTTGATGAAATTGGAGATGAAGTTGACATTATTATAAAAGAATTAAACGGACCATCATGGAGGCCAAAAAAAATTAAAATTTCTGTAAAAGATGTTCAAGTAAAATCTGATAAAGTAATAGAGACAAATGATTTAGAAATAATTAAATCTAATGCAAACTCAATTAAGGCAGTAGCTATGATAAGATCTTATAGACAAAGAGGTCATCTAATAGCGAAACTTGATCCTTTAGACATGATGAAATCTGAATATTTAGATGAGTTGCATCCAGAATCCTATGGATTTAAAAAAGATGATTATAACAAAAAAATTTTTTTAGACGGCGTAATTAATAAAAAATTTTCTAATATCAAAATGATTTTAGAATTTTTAAGAGATAGATATTGTGGATCTCTTGGATATGAGTATATGCATATAGCTAATCCAACAGAAAGAAAGTGGTTTAGAGATAGAGTTGAAAAATCTAATGATTTTAGTTTTACTCAAAATGGCAGGAAAGCAATTTTAAATAAATTAATTCAAGCTGAGGGATATGAAAAGTTTTTACATACTAAATATGTTGGCACTAAAAGATTCGGTCTTGATGGTGCTGAAAGTTTAATTCCTGCGTTAGAACAAATTATTAAAATAGGAGGACAATCTCAAGTTAAAGAAGTTAAAATTGGAATGTCTCACAGAGGAAGACTTAATGTTTTGGCTAATGTATTACAAAAATCTTATAAAAGAATCTTTAACGAATTTGCAGAAGAAATCAGTTCATCAGAAGATGGTGCCGGAGACGTAAAATATCATTTAGGAGCATCATCCGATAGAGAATTTGATGGGAATTCAGTTCATGTTAGTTTGACTGACAACCCATCTCATTTAGAAGCAGTCAATCCAGTTGTGTTAGGACAAACAAGAGCTAAACAATATTTTCATAAAGACAAACAGAGAAAGAAAGTAATACCAATTTTAATTCATGGGGATGCTGCTTTTGCAGGTCAAGGAGTTGTAGCTGAATGTTTTGCGATGTCAGGATTACCAGGGCATAATACTGGCGGAACAATTCATATTATAATTAATAATCAAATTGGTTTTACAACTAGCCCAAGATTTGCAAGATCATCTCCTTATCCTTCTGATATTGCTAAAATGGTAGAAGCTCCAATAATTCATGTTAATGGTGATGATCCTGAAGCTGTTGTTTATGCAGCAAGAATTGCTACAGATTTTAGATTAAAATTTAATAGAGACGTAGTTATAGACTTAATTTGCTATAGAAGATTTGGTCATAATGAAGGTGATGAACCTTCATTTACACAACCGTTGATGTATAAAAAAATTAGATCTCACCCTTCTCCTGTTAAAGTATATGGAGAAAGATTAATTAATAATAATACAATTTCTAGGGATTTTTTAGATGAGTCTATAAAGAAATTCAAAAATTTACTTGATGACCAGTTTAAAACTGCAAAAGATTATAAACCAAAAATAGAGTGGTTTGAAGGAACTTGGTCTAGATATAAACCTGAGAAAGGAAAAGATAAAAGAGGTGTAACAGGAGCAGATACAAAAAAATTATTAGATATTTCTAATAGAATAAATACGATTCCAAAAGAAATAAACATTCACAAAACTATCTCAAAAATCTTAGAAAATAGAAAAATTAAAGTTAAAAATGGATTAGGAATTGATTGGTCTACTGCAGAGTCGTTAGCTTTTGGTTCACTTTTAGAGGAAGGATATCCTGTAAGACTAGTTGGTCAAGATTCTGGAAGAGGAACTTTTAGTCAAAGACATTCAGTTTTAAGAAATCAATTAGATAATTCGAGATACATACCTTTAAATAATATCTCAAAAAAACAAAAAAACTTTGAAGTAGTAGATAGTTTCTTGTCTGAGTTAGCTGTATTAGGATTTGAGTATGGATATAGTTTAGTGGAACCAAATACTTTAACATTATGGGAAGCTCAATTTGGAGATTTTGCTAACGGGGCTCAGGTTGTTATAGATCAATTTATAGCTTCAGGTGAAAGAAAATGGTCAAGAGCTTCAGGATTAGTTATGTTATTACCTCATGGATATGAAGGTCAAGGACCTGAACATTCTTCAGCAAGATTAGAAAGGTTTTTACAATTATGTTCAAATGATAATATGCAAGTTATGAACTGTACAACTCCAGCTAACTATTTTCATGCACTCAGAAGACAAATGCATAGAGACTTTAGAAAACCATTAATAATAATGACACCAAAATCTTTATTAAGACATAAATATTGTGTTTCTAATTTAAAAGATTTTAGCAAAAAGAATTCATTCCATAGAGTTTTATGGGATCACGCCATTGATCCACAAAGTGAAGGCTTTATTAAATTGAAAAAACCAGAAAAAATCAAAAAAGTAATTTTATGTTCAGGAAAAGTTTATTTTGATTTATTAGAAGCAAGAGAAAAATTGAAAGTAGAAGATATTATTTTATATAGAATTGAACAGCTATATCCATTCCCAGCTAAAGCATTGGTTAAAGAGCTAAAACCTTATGCTAAAAATGCTACATTTCATTGGTGTCAAGAAGAACCAAAGAATATGGGAGCTTGGTTTTCAGTCAGAGATTATATGCAATGGACATTAGATAATATTAAGGCTAAAAATAATCAAATTTCTTATATAGGAAGAAGTCCAGACGCAACACCTGCTACAGGATTTGCCAAAAGACATATTTTTCAACAAAAGGAAATTATTAATAAGGTATTTAAAAAATAATAATGAGTGAAAAAATTCTAGTTCCAACTCTTGGAGAAAGTATAACTGAAGCAACAGTTTCAAAATGGTTAAAAAATAAAGGTGATAAAGTTGAAGCGGATGAACCTGTAGTTGAGTTGGAAACTGATAAAGTAAACCTGGAAGTTCCTTCACCAGTAAGTGGGATTTTAACAGAAATCAATTCTAAAGATGGAGAAGTAGTAGAAGTAGGAGCATTATTGGGAAAAGTATTAGAAAAAGCCTCAGAAAGATTAAATAAAATTGAGATAAAAAAAGTTGGATCTAAAAGTTTAAAAGAGAACAATATTGTTAACTTAGAAGTCTCCTCAAAAAAACCAAAAGTTTTCAATGATAAAAATGATCAAGAAGAAAAACCACTTGCTTTAATCGATGAGGATGAAGCACCATTTGTTTTAACTGATGAAGTTAATGAAGAAAAAACTTTAGATTTAAAACCCGAAGAACAAACCTTGCCTCCTTCAGTTAGAAAAATTGTATCAGAAAATAAAATAGATATTAGCTCGATTAAAGGTACAGGAAAAGATGGGAGAATTTTAAAAGGAGATTTAATTGGTTTAATGGGTGTTCAACCACAATCTTCGGAAAGAAAAATTAAGTTTGGTCAAGAGGAAAGAATTAAAATGACCAGATTGAGATTAACTATAGCTAAGCGATTAAAACAAGCCCAAGATAATGCCGCATTATTAACAACATTTAATGAAGTTGATATGTCGAATGTGATGAAGATGAGAAAAGAAAATCAAGAAGATTTTCAGAGTAGATATGAAATAAAATTGGGTTTCATGTCTTTTTTTGTTAAAGCATGCGTATTAGCTTTAAAGTCATTTCCTGCTGTAAATGCAGAAATAGATGGGGAACATATAGTTTATAAAAATTATTACAATATAAGTTTTGCTGTAGGAACTGATAAGGGATTAGTAGTTCCAGTTATAAAAAATGCAGATGAACTATCATTTGCTGATATTGAAAAAAATATTAAAGAAATTTCAGAAAAAGCAAAAGATGGAAAATTATCTATTGAGGATCTTCAAGGTGGAACTTTTACAATTAGTAATGGAGGTGTTTATGGATCTATGCTTTCTACACCTATTTTAAATTTACCTCAATCAGGTATTTTAGGTATGCATAATATTATAGAAAGACCAGTTGTAGTAGATGGTGATATTATAATAAGACCAATTATGTATCTTGCATTTTCATATGATCATAGAATTATAGATGGGAAAGAGTCAGTATCATTTTTAAAGATGATAAAAGAAAACATAGAAGATCCTAGAAGGTTGTTTTTAGATATTTAATGTCAGAAAAATTTCAAGCTGTTGTTATAGGTGGTGGACCAGGTGGTTATGTTTGTGCAATAAGGTTAGCACAATTAGGATTAAAAACAGCATGCATCGAATCAAGAGGATCATTAGGAGGAACTTGTTTAAACGTAGGATGTATTCCATCTAAAAGTTTACTAAATTTGTCTGAAGAATTTCATAAAGTAAAAGGTTTAGCAAAAAAAGGTATAGAAATTGAAAATGTAAAATTGAATCTTGATAAAATGATGAAGAGCAAAGATAAAGCTGTGACAGTTCTTACAAAAGGTGTTGAATTTTTATTAAAAAAAAACAAAGTCACTTATTTTAAAGGTCATGGAAGTTTTAAGTCTAAAAACGAAATTTCTATTAAAGATGATCAGAATAAAGAAAAATTGATTAAAACTGAAAAAACAATAATAGCCACAGGTTCAATTCCCCTCTCTTTGCCAGGAATAGAAATAGATGAAAAAATAATTGTTTCCTCTACAGGAGCTTTAAAATTAGGCAAAGTTCCAAAAAAAATGATTGTAGTTGGTGGAGGATATATTGGTTTAGAAATGGGTTCTGTGTGGTCGAGACTAGGTGCAGAAGTTCAGGTTGTTGAGTTTTTAGATCATATAACACCCGGTATGGATAAAGAGATTTCATTAGAATTTATGAAAATTTTAAAAAAGCAGGGAATAAAATTTAATATGCAAAATAAAGTAGAAAAAATTAAAAAAAATGATTCAGGAGCAATAGTTTTAACTGTAGACAAAGATGGGAATAAAAATAGTTTTGAATGTGATGTTGTATTAATTGCTGTTGGTAGAAAGCCAAACACTAAAGATTTAAATTTAGAAGCTTTAGGAGTTGAGCTAGATGAAAAAAAAAGGATAAAAACTGACAAAACTTTTAAAACTAATATTGAAGATGTATATGCAATTGGAGATGTGATAGTTGGTCCAATGCTTGCACATAAAGCGGAGGATGAAGGAATTGCTGTTGCAGAAAATATTGTTGGTCAATCAGGTCATGTTAATTACAGTACAATTCCAGGTGTGATTTATACAACTCCTGAAGTTGCTTCAATAGGTAAAACAGAAGAACAACTAAAAGAAAATAAAAAAAAATATAAAGTAGGCAAATTTTCGTTTATGGCTAATTCAAGGGCAAAAGCTATAGATGATATTGAAGGGTTTGTAAAAATTTTAGCAGATGAAAAAACAGACAAAGTTCTTGGAGCCCACATAATTGGTCCTCATGCAGGAGAATTAATTGCTGAAATTGGTATTGCTATGGAATTTGGAGCTAGTGCAGAAGATATTGCACGTACATGTCATGCTCATCCAACCTTTTCGGAAGCCGTAAAAGAAGCTGCGTTATCTGTAGATAAAAGAGCAATACACTCATAATTAATACTTTATTTTGGAGTTAAAATTAACCATTCCTGGTTATCTTTTCTTCCTTCACTCAAAGCTAATAATCTTTCATTATCATTGAAGTTATCGAGCTCCTTGAATTTGTTTAGATTATATGATTTTCTTTTTATAAGTTTGCAGTGAAATATTTTTTTTGCGTTTTTAATTAATTCATAATATTTTTTTTTCCCATAAAATAAGTGTAATTCACAAACTATATGACAGTCTTTTAAAAGTTTTAAAACTTTAATTGACAATAAGTCGAATTCAGCTCCTTCGATATCAATTAAGATTGTACATTTCTTTTTTTTGTTAATAATTCTTTTAAGACTTAAATATTTAGCTTCACCTTTAATTTTGATATTTTGTTTACAGTTATTTAATTTATGATTTAATTTAATTACTTCACGAGACTTGCTATTAACTTCAAAAGCATAAATATTTTTAAAAATTTTTTTAAAAGCCATCCCCACAACATAAAAACCATCTGCTGCTCCAATATCAATAAATGTATTATTTTTCTTTGAAAATTTAATTAAAATATTTAAAATTTGTTCTTCATAAGTACCAAGTATTTTAGTAATTAATCCATGCTCTAATTCCCAGGATTTCATTTTACCAATTTTCATATCTTTAAATGGTCCATATTGGACAGTTGATCCGTACATATTTGATAATTTATTCCAAACATTAATTTGAGCTTTTTGAATTTCATCTGGTTTTTTAAAAATGAATAGTATAATTTTTACAATTAAATCAACTAATCCATATTTTTTGTAAATTTTATGTGATTTTTTAATATAATATTTCATATATAACGTTTGATTTTTAACAAATGAGAATTTATTTTTTATCATATTTATTTCTAAAAAAGTATAAAATATTAAGATCCTATATAATTATAAAAATCATTTATAATGGTAGATATAATTATTTATAAATATTATTTACTTAGCTGAATATATGAAATATCCAATTCTTTTACCTAATATTTTTAATCATCCATTTACTTACGAAAGTAATATTGATCTTAGAGTTGGTGATTATGTTATAGTTCCTTTTGGGAGTTCAAGAGTAACAGGAGTAGTTTGGGATGAATTTGAAAAAAATAATAGAAAAAATTTTAAGATAAGGAATATTTTAAGAAAATTAAATGTTACTCCGCTAAAAAAAAATACAATTAATTTTTTAAATTGGTTTGCTGAATATAATATTATTCCAAAAGGTATGGCATTAAAACTTGTATTACTTAGTAGCACTGCAATAGAAGATAAAGAAAAAAAGTTTTATAAAATTTTTGAAAATAAGATTAAAAAAACTTCTATCAAATTATCGAATGATCAAAAAAATTCACTAGGAAAGATGAATGCCTTAAATAAAAAGTTTAGAGTACATGTGTTACAAGGAATAACAGGATCTGGGAAAACTTTAATTTATTTTGAAGCACTAAAACCTTTAATAAGTAAGGGTTTTCAAGGATTAATTTTATTACCTGAAATAGGATTAACAGGGCAGTTTGAACAAAAATTTTTTGAATATTTTGGGTTTAACCCAGCAGTTTGGCATTCAAATATTTCAAAAAAAAAGAAAGAACTTATTTGGAGTGGTGTTTCCAGGGGAGATATTAAGGTTATCATTGGTGCAAGATCATCATTATTTTTACCTTTTAAAAAATTAGGAATGATTATTGTTGACGAAGAACACGATCAGTCGTTCAAACAGGATGAGGGTGTAACTTATAATGCTCGTGACATGGCAATCTCTAGAGCTTCATTTGAAAATATACCAATAAATTTGATTACTGCAGTTCCATCAATAGAAACATTTGAAAATATTAAAAAAGGTAAGTATGGGGTTTCTAAATTAAATGAAAGATATAAAAACTCAGCGTTACCAAATTATGAAATTATTAATTTAAATAATTCAAAATTAGAAAATCAATCATGGCTCTCAGATAAAGTGATTGAAAAAGCGAATTTTCATCTAGAAAAAAACGACCAAGTATTATTTTTTCTCAACAGAAGGGGATTTTCACCCAATGTGTTATGTAATAAATGTTTTAATACTTTTTCATGTCCCAATTGTAGTATTAATTTAGTTTTTCATAAAAAAAAGAATAATTTATTATGTCATTATTGTGGATATAAAACTGATCTTAAAAGAAAATGTCTAAAAAAAGGTGAATGTAATTTTGTCTTTAGTGGACCAGGTGTTGAAAGAATTTCAGAAGAAGTTAAAAAAAAATTTCCTAATAAAAAAGTAGAAATTTTTTCTAGTGATACAATGAATAAAAAAGACTCAATTAATAAATTAGATAAAATTATAAACAATGAAACCCAAATATTAGTGGGAACTCAATTAATATCTAAGGGATTTCATTTTCCAAGCCTTAATTGTATCGTAGTTATTGATATTGATCTTTCGTCACAAGGGCATGATTTGCGAGCAGCTGAAAAAAATTTACAACTTTATCATCAATTATCAGGCCGTGCAGGGAGAGCTGGAAAACCAGCAACAGTGTATTTTCAGACTTATAACAATAATACAAAAATGATTTCTGATATAACTAATAAAAATCCAGATATTTTTTTAGAAAGAGAATTGGAAATTAGAAGAAAAAACAAACTACCGCCCTTTCAAAGATTTATCTCTATAATTTTAACTGGGAATAATGAAAGTAAATTGGAAAAAGAAGCTTTTTATTTTAAAAATTTTATTGAAAATAAAATTGAAGGCAAGGTTTTAGGTCCTGTAAATGCTCTATTATTTAGATTAAAAAAAAAATATAGAGTTAGATTGCTTGTTAGGGGACCTAAGACTATGAAAGTACAAAACTCATTAGCTAAAATAATTCCTAAATATAAATTTTCCTCAGGAATAAAACTGTCAGTTGATGTTGACCCAATAAACTTCAATTAATCACAAAAAAAAGGTCTTTTTTATAAATCAGTCTCTTGAAGACATAAAGGTCATGTGTTAATTAAAACGTGATTTTTAATTAATTTTCAACATTATAAAGGTATTAAATTGAGCAAAGATAAGGGATTTTCTATAACTTCTGCAGAAAGATACTCTTTAGCACTTTATGAGCTATCTAATGAAATTAAACTTCTTGATAAAATTGAAGAGCAATCTTTATCAGTTTTAACATTAATTAATAAAAGCGAAGGTTTTTCAAATTTTATTAAAGATCCTACAATTGACCAAGCAGATTTATTAAAAACAGTAGATACGATTTCCAAAGTCTATAATTTTGAAACACTATTAAAAAATTTTTTAAGTTTTTTAATTAAAAAAAGACGGTTCTTTTTCATCGAACGAATTCTCAAAAGTTTTATTGAAATTTGTTCTAAAAAAAGAGGAGAGCTTAAAGCAGAATTAAAATCTGCAAAAGAACTATCTAACGACGAAATAATAAAAATTACAGAGGAGCTTACTAAAAATTTTAGCTCAAAAATAAAATTAAATTACACACATGATAAAAGTTTAATAGGAGGCTTAGTAGTACAGGTTGGGAGTACTATGGTTGATACCTCGATTAAAAATAAATTACAACAAATCGAAAATAGAATGATAGAGGCATAAATGGAAATAAATCCTTCAGAAGTAACTAAGATATTAAAAGAACAAATTAAAAATTTTGGAGATAAAGCTGAAGTGACTGAGGTTGGTCAAGTTTTATCAGTTGGTGATGGTATTGCTAGAATATATGGTTTAGATAATGTTCAGGCTGGTGAAATGGTTGAGTTCGCTGATGGTTCAAAAGGAATGGCCCTTAATTTAGAAAGTGAAAATGTTGGAGTTGTAATTTTTGGTGACGATAGGAATATAAAAGAGGGTGATGTAGTAAAAAGAACTGGTGAAATTGTTGACACTCCTGTAGGAAAAGAATTATTAGGTAGAGTTGTTGATGGTCTAGGAAATCCAATTGATGGTAAAGGATCATTAGACAAGAATGTTAAAAAAAGTAGAGTAGAGGTAAAAGCTCCTGGGATTATACCAAGACAGTCAGTTAGTGAACCAATGCAAACTGGATTAAAGTCTATTGATAGTTTGGTTCCTATTGGGAGAGGACAAAGGGAATTAATTATTGGAGATAGACAAACGGGAAAAACAGCTGTTGCAGTTGATGCAATCATAAATCAAAAAAAAATTAATGAATCAGGAGATGAGAAACAAAAATTATATTGTATTTATGTTGCTGTGGGTCAAAAAAGATCAACAGTAAGACAAATTCAAAAAACACTAGAGGAAGCTGGAGCAATGGAATACACAACTATTGTTGCTGCTACTGCATCAGACTCAGCACCTTTACAGTTTTTAGCACCATATACTGGATGTACTATGGGTGAATATTTTAGAGATAATGGAATGCATGCATTAATCATTTATGATGATTTATCTAAGCAGGCAGTTGCTTACAGACAAATGTCCCTACTTTTGAGAAGACCTCCAGGACGAGAGGCTTATCCAGGAGATGTATTCTATCTTCATAGTAGATTACTTGAAAGAGCTGCAAAATTAAGTGATGAACATGGAGGAGGATCGCTTACAGCACTCCCAATTATTGAAACTCAAGGTGGTGATGTATCAGCATTCATACCAACTAATGTGATTTCTATTACTGATGGACAAATATTTTTAGAAACAGAACTTTTTAATCAAGGTATTAGACCTGCAATTAACGTAGGACTTTCGGTATCTAGGGTAGGATCTTCAGCCCAGACAAAAGCTATGAAAAAAGTTTCAGGATCAATGAAATTAGAGTTAGCACAATATAGAGAAATGGCAGCATTTGCTCAATTTGGATCTGATCTTGATGCATCTACTCAACAACTTCTAAACAGAGGTTCAAAATTAACTGAGCTCTTAAAACAAAAACAATATTCACCGATGACAGTTGCAGAACAAGTAATATCTGTTTTTTGTGGTGTAAAAGGATATTTAGATAATATTGACTTAAAGGATGTTGCTGAATTTGAGAACAAAATTATTGAAAAATGTAAATCAAATAAACCTGAAATAATTGATGCAATTCAAAGCTCAGGTAAACTAGAAGAGGATAAAGAAAAATTACTAGTTGATGTTATTACTCAATTAAAAGGTAATTTTAAATCTTAATATATTATGGCAAGCTTAGATGATTTAAAAAAAAGAATAGCTAGTGTAAAATCTACACAAAAAATTACCAAAGCTATGAAAATGGTTGCTGCCGCAAAGTTAAGAAGAGCTCAAGAAAGTGCTGAAAAGGGCAGGCCTTATTCAGAAAAAATGAATAATATTATTTTAAATCTATCTAATGGAATATCAGACAAAGAAAATGCTCCAAAGTTACTGTCAGGAACTGGCAATGACAAAGTACATCTTTGTGTAGTTATGACTTCTGACAGAGGGTTATGTGGTGGTTTTAATTCTAATATAATTAAAAAAGCCAAAAGTTATTTCTCAAAAATATTAGATGAGGGCAAACAGCTTAAAATTATAACCGTTGGATCTAAAGGAAACGATCAACTTAAAAGAGTTTATGGAGATAAGATTATTGAAAATATTTCTTTTAAAGAATCTAAAAATGCAAATTATTTTGATGCGGACAAAGTTGGAAAAATGGTAATTCAAAAATTTGAAGTTGGTGAATTTGATGTTTGTAATATTTTTTATAACCAATTTAAAAACGTTATTACTCAAATTCCACAAGCTCAACAAATAATTCCTCTTAATAATGATTCAGAAAGAAATAATTCTGAAGAAAGTTATGAATTTGAACCAGATGAGGATGAAATTTTATCAAATTTATTACCAAAAAATATTTCAACACAAATATTTAAGGCTATGTTAGAGAATTCAGCTAGCGAACAAGGGTCAAGAATGAGCGCAATGGATAATGCAACCCGAAATGCAGGTGAAATGGTTGACAAACTTACTATCGAGTATAATAGAAGTCGTCAGGCAGCAATTACTAAAGAACTAA
>MDTB01031791.1_pt1 | contig 11629 bp, 12 predicted proteins | sample 811161 | NCBI WGS metagenome assembly MDTB01 (sample SAMN05326650, study PRJNA326480) | marine metagenome | isolation source: seawater | place: Mediterranean Sea | collected 2009
CTGAAAATTTTTTATACATGTGCTTTAGTAATACGGCTGAGAAATATAAAGTTTCACCTGTTCTTTCAAAGGCAATGGATACTATTTTTATTCTTCATGCTGATCATGAGCAAAACGCATCTACATCAACTGTAAGACTTGCAGGATCTTCTGGAGCAAATCCATTCGCTTGCATAGCAGCGGGTGTTTCTTCATTATGGGGACCAGCCCATGGAGGGGCTAATCAGGCAGCGTTAGAAATGCTTGAAGAAATTGGATCTTCAAAAAATATTAAGAAATATATTGCAAAGGCCAAAAATAAAAAAGATCCTTTCAAATTAATGGGATTTGGTCACCGTGTTTATAAGAATTATGATCCTCGTGCTAAGATACTGAAAGGTATATGCCAAAAAGTTCTTAAGCATGTAGGTGTAAAAAATGATCCAATATTGAAACTTGCAATGGATCTTGAAAAAATTGCACTTAATGACGAATATTTCAAAGAAAAAAGACTTTACCCTAACGTGGACTTTTATTCTGGAATAATTCTAAGAGCAATCGGATTTCCACCAGAAATGTTTACTGTAATATTTGCAATAGCCAGAACAGCTGGATGGACTGCGCAGTGGACAGAAATGATTGAAGATCCAATCCAAAAAATTGGCAGACCAAGACAATTATATACTGGAAAAGGTATTACCAAATATGGGGTTGGCAGATCAAGTAAAAATACACGTTAAGTAACTAGTTTATATCATAAATTATTAGGTCATATTTTTTAGCTAACATTAAAAACTCATCTTTTTTGTAAATCAATGTGTTCTTAATATCTATAGCAAGACCCTTTAAGTTTGCTTTTTTTATTAAATTTATAGTATTTGGGCCAACCACGGGTAGATCAATAAATCGACTTTGATTCTTTTTTATCTTTTTTACAAGAAATCCTGATTTAGTTTTCAATTGGCCTAAATCTTTTCTTAATTGCCTAGATCTTTTCAATAAAGCATCAGTTCCTTCTACTGCTTCAATTGCAATTATATACCCTTCTGAGCATACAACACTTTGTGCATTATCAAATTCTGATAAAGTATCAAGGAGTTTACTCGATTTTTTTATATCTATAATATCCTCATTTTTATATTTTTTTATTACATCGGATTTAGCTAAACATAAATCTTCGCTGTATTTAAATGGGGATACTGCTGTAAAATTGTGTTTTTTAAATATATCTAAAACTGCATCTAAAATAGCACCATCACCTTTTTTATAAGCCTTAAGAAATAAAGGAATATATTTTTCAATAACACCATCATTTTTAAATTTAGATAAATCAGGTCTTAATATTTTTCCTAAAAAAATTATATCTTTTATATTTTTTAACTTAAGAAGGTCAAATATTTTTTTTAATTCAAAAATATTATAATTATATAAGTTCTTATCATGATAAGTCTTGCTTTGAAGATTTATAAAGATAGAAGATTTATACTTATTTTTAAGTGTTTTAAAAAAAGACTTAGATAATTTATCATACCCACCAATTATACAAATTGGGGACTTATTTGTCATATTTACAAAGGCCTCTTAAAGAATTTTTATCAAGGAAGATTAAAAGTTCTTTTACTAATTCATTATTACTATTTTTTATTTTGTCCTTTTCGGATTCAATTGTTCCACCAGTAAATATTTTTTCAACAATACTTGAGTATTCCCTGATCGTTTTTTTACTGTAATTAGCTCTTTTAAGGCCAACTATATTCACTCCTGTAATTTTAGCTCTATTACCTAAAGCTAATCCATAGGGAATTACATCATTCTCTACAGCAGATAATCCGCCGATCATTGCTAATTTACCAATCCTGCAAAATTGATGTACAGCCGATAAACCACCCAAGACTGCAAGATCATCAACGTGAACATGGCCGCCAAGTGTTGCTTGATTTGCCATTATAACATTATTTCCAATTATACAGTCATGAGCAATATGCGCCCCTATCATAAATAACGAAGAATCTCCTATTAAAGTTATTAGATTATCCCCTGATGTTCCTGGATTAACTGTAGAATGTTCTCTAAAAATATTCTTTTCTCCAATTAATAGCTTACTTTTTTCACCTTTATATTTTAAATCTTGAGGTACAGATCCTATTGAACAAAATGGATAAAAAATATTGCCATCACCTATTTCTGTCTCACCTGAAATGCATACACTAGAATGAAGAATATTATTATTAGCTATCTTGACACCGTCTTCAATAACGCAGTAAGGACCTATTGTGACGTTTGATCCTATAACTGAATTATTTTCGATTATTGCTGTTTTATGTATTTTATTCATTATCTCTATCCATTATCATTGCGCTCCAATTTGCTTCGCAAATAGCGATGCCATCTGTGTCATAACTATATCCTTTAAACCTCCAAACTCTTCCTTTTGATCTAATCGCATTTACTTCAGTAAAGATTTTAGTATTGGGAAAAACCGGTTTTCTAAATTTTGTGCTATCTACATTCATTAGATAAACTATCTTATTAAATGTCTCGTCTCTTATACTATACGCAATTAATGCTGCAGCAGTTTGAGCCATCATTTCAACTAAAATTACACCTGGAACAACTGGCTGTCCTGGAAAGTGACCTTTGAAAAAATATTCCTTTTTAAAAAAAGTCTTTACACCTGTTGCTCGTTTTAATTTCTTGATATTTATTAACTCATCTAAAAATAAAAATGGTTCCCGATGAGGTATGAGTTCACGAATTTGATCGGTATTTATTTTATCAGCCATAATTTTTTTTAATATATTTTATATATTTAAATTTATTGATAGCAGGGTGACCCATAACAGTACTGTTATTATCTATGTTTCTTAATACGCCACTTTGAGCTGCGATTTTTACATTGTCTCCTATGATTAAATGACCCGCAATGCCAGACTGACCTCCAGCCATTACATTATTTCCAATGATAGTACTTCCAGCAACCCCAGACATGGCTGCAAATACACAATTTGTACCTATTTGAACATTGTGTGCAATATGGCACAAGTTATCAAGGAATGTGTTTTCACCTATAACAGTGTCTCCAAAACTCCCTCTATCAAGTGTGCAATTAGATCCGATATTAGCTCCTGATTGCAGTATAACTCTTCCTATATGAAAAAATTTAATGTTTTTCTTCTTATTCATTGAAAATCCAAATCCGTGTTGTCCAATGGATACATTTCTTCCTATGGATACATTTTCAGAAATAATAGAATTGGTAATGACAGTGTTACTGTCAATGGTAGTATTATCTCCAATTACACAGCTGTGACCAATAAAACATCCCGAAGCGATTTTAACATTATTACCAATTATACTACCTTTCTCAATTATAGATGTAGTATCAATTTTGACTTCTTTACCAATTTTTGGATCTTCTAAGTTTTGAATGTCTATTTCTGAATATGGTCGATAAAAAAGATTTGATAAAATCGCTACTGCTTCGTATACATTTTCTACAATTATTCTCTTATAGCCACTTTTAATTTCGTTCTTTCTTTGATTACTGCATATTAATGTTCCATCTATAACGTCTTCATCAGCATGAATTCTATTATCACTTATGAAAGACAGGCCATTTTTTTTTAAATTATTTATACTTGATAAATTTATAAAATTCTCATCTTCGTCAATATTATGAGTATCACAAACAATATTTTTTTTTATTGTTTTAATATTTATTGGCCCTAGGTTTTTAAAGAAACTAGGTTGCATAGAATATTAATCTCTAGAAACTTTAAGTTGGGGTAATTCTTTATTTAATTGCTTTAGAACTTCATTGGTTATATCCATTTTATCAGCGCTAAGCATGACAGAATTTTTTTCTAGTAGAATTGTAATTCCTTTTTTATTAGATATTTCTTCTAATATTGGTTTTATTGCATTTAATACATCATTTCTTGATAACGCTATAAGATCGTCAATTCTTCTAAGTTTAGATTGTCTTTCAACATTGTAATTTTGTACCTTAGCTTCATATTCATTTCTTTTTGACTCAAATGCTTCTGGTGCCATAATCGCTTGGCTTTCTATTAGTAAATTTTGTTCTTTAATAATGCTTTCATCACTTTCTTTAATTTCATTTTCAATATCAATAGCTATAGTTTCAATTTGCTCAGATGCACTAATGGCTGCTTTAGACTCTGTAAGAATTATATTCAAATCAATTACGCCAATTGAGGTGTTCGGATAGTCAGCATATGAAGGTATAGCAGAAACTAATAACACAAATATAGTTATTATAAATTTATATTTCATGATTTCTATTTTTTTAAATTAAAAGTTATATCCTATATCAAAATAAAGATTGTCTGTAGTGTCATTTTCATTTCTCTTTAAAATATTTGCATAAATAATGTTTATTGGCCCTATGGCTGAGTCCCAATTAAGATTTATTCCTACTGAAGCCCTAGCCTCATGATCGTCATTTATAATTCCGTATGCAGGATTTTCTAAGCCCCAAACACTTCCGTAATCTACAAAAAAAGTATTTGTAATATCATATGCATCTAAGTTTAAATCAATATTTGTTTCAAGAGATGTCAAATAGTAATATTGGCCACCAGTATATGAATTTCCTAATTTTGGTCCTATTTTCCCTGACTTGAATCCTCTTAGTCTCTTGCCACCTAGTTTAAAGTTTGATGAAAGTGGTGAATATTTATCATTATATCCATTAATATTTCCAGCCTTTATTTTTAATGCACCAATAAAACTGTCAGATAGTCTCCTGTAGGAATTAAATTCTACACTATTTTTATAATAATAACTTGTGCCACCTAATCCTGCCAAATCCTGATTAAGAACAAAATTAAATCCCCTTGAAGGTTTGTATCTACTGTTTCTTTTATCCAAAGATAATGAATAACCTAAGGTTGAAACTGTATCCGTGCCAGCTAATGCATTTTCATATGCCGTAGCATTGGAGTCAGCTTTTATAGTAGAAGTAAAAAGAGAGTATCGAATCTCAAGAAATCTATCTACTGCTAGTGGAAAAGCAGTTGAAAGACCAAAGCCCAAGTCTTCTGTTTCATAGTTTACTGAAGAGGGGTCTGTTAAACTACTGTATACATTTGTTGTAAGTGAAAGTGGCTTTTCGTTAAAATATGGCTCTGTAAATGAAATATCATATGTACTTCTTGTTTCTGCAATTGAAGACTGAAATTTTAATTTTTGACCCTTACCCAAAAAATTATTCTCTCTCAACCCAAGTTGCAAAGAAGCGGCTGTTGCGCTTGAATAACCAGCCCCTATTGATGCCTCACCAGTATTCTTTTCCTCAACATTTATTGCTAAATCTATTTTATCTGGAAATTCAGTTTTTAACTCTTTTATGTCAACATTTTTAAAGAAATTTAGGGATCTAATAGAGTCTTTTGAATAATTTATTGAGTATTTATTATATGCATCGCCCTCAGAAACATTCATCTCCCTTCTTATGACTCTATCTACCGTTCTTGTATTTCCAGAAATATTAATATTATTGACGTATACTCTTGGTCCTTCATTTATTATTAATTTAATATCAATTACATTTAATTTTTTGTTATTCTTAAGATCAGTTGAAATATCTATAAATGAATAACCTTCTAATTGTGCAATTTCCTTAAGTTGCTCAACACTTTTCTTTATTAGGCTTCTATTGTATAGATCACCTTCCTTAATAGGAAGATTTTTATTTATAGATTCTGCATTCATTTTTTTGAGCATACTTTCAACTGTGAGTGAGCCAAAATTATATTTTTCTCCCTCATCTAAATTAATTATAATTTCGAAATTATTAGAATTTGATTTTAATTGAGCAATTGAGGAGATAAGTTTAAAGTCTGGATATCCATTGTTATTATAAAATTGAGTAATGAGTTGCTTGTCATACTCTAACTTATCAGGATCATAATTGTCTGATGAAGAAAGAAAACGAAGTAATGTTTTCTCTTTTGTCTTCATAAGTGATTTTATTTTTGAAGACGAAAATATTTTATTTCCTAAAATTATAATTTTTGATACTTTTGCTACATCTGACTCTGATATTTCATATGTTAAATTAACTCTGTTATTATCAAGTATTTCAAGAGTCGGGTTTATTTCTGTAGAAAGTCTACCGGATCTTTGATAAAGAGTGAGCATCCTTTCAATGTCCTTCTTTACTTTTGATCTTGAATAAACCGACCTTTCTTTTAAAGATATTTCAACAATTAAATCATCGTCTTTTATTTTAGAATTTCCTTTAAATTTAACCAGATTGATAGTCGGGTTTTCCTTGATGCTTATATTTAAACTGTTATTCAAAAAAGATATTTTAATATTTGCAAATAAATTTGTCTCAAATAAATTTTTTAAGATTTGGTTGCCTAATTCCTCAGTATAGATATCCCCCTCAGAAATTTTGGAATAAGATAATATAGTTTCAATATCAATTCTCTGTGTTCCCTCAATGTCAATTTGCTTAATGACGTTATCATCAGCAAATGACTGAAGTGTCAAAAGTAGCAATATAGAAATATATATACTTAAAATTTTCATAACTTTGTTAATCAATTTATAATTATGTTTTTATCAATAAAATGATTTATATTTTTAATATCAATTAAATTTGGTTTCATTATATTACGGTTTTTAGCAAATATCTTCTCTAAATTTAATTCGTTTAAATGAATAATATCTAAAAATCTAATATCCCCATTTATAAAGCGTTTAACTAGATTCTCATTTAAATAATTAAACGCATTTGGAGCCAGTCCACCCATTTTCATTACTTCTCTTCCAAGTTTCATTGCGGGGAACTTCTTTTGATCAATTTCTTGAAACTCAAGTTTTGAATAGTCTTTAAACGATAATTCTTTATTAAATTTTGAAAATGAGTCAAATTTAAAAAATAATGTTGAAATAGGAATACGCATATCTGGCCTATTTAATACTGCTGAAGAAACCCCATTTTTGTAATTAATCATTGCGTGTACTATTGCCTGTGGATGCAGTACCGCATTTATTTGATTATCTTTTAAATTAAATAAATATTTTGCTTCTATGATTTCCAGAGCTTTGTTTACCATGGTAGCTGAATCGATTGAAATTTTTTTCCCCATTTTCCAGATTGGATGCTTTAATGCTTGTTTTACAGTAATTTTATTGTATGAGCTAAATGCTAATTTTCTGAATGGTCCACCAGATGCAGTAATTGTAATTGATTTAAAAGTATCAAACTTATTATTCAATAAATGAAAAATTGAGTTGTGTTCAGAATCTAAGGGAATAATTTCTGTGAAATTATCTTTAGCTATTTTCGATATGGAGGGGCCTAATGATATAATACATTCTTTATTTGCTATTCCTATCTTCTTTCCACTTTTAGCTAAATCCATTATTAAATCTAGACCAGCTAATCCAGAAATTGCAAATATAATAATGTCAGTTTTTTTATTAATAATTTTACTATAAAGTGCAATATTTTGAAAAACATTGAGCCTGTTAAAATCTTTAATATCTGATTTTAGTTGTTTATTTATGCCAACATTTTTTACATCAAACTCATTACTAATTTTAAGAAGTTTCTTATGATTTTTATTGCATGTAATTCCTTGTATTACAAATTTATCTCGGTTATTTCTTACAATAGATAAAACAGAATTGCCAATACTTCCAGTAGCGCCATATATTACTAAATTAATTTTTTTCATAAAAATATATTTATAAGCGCTAAAAGAAAAAAAACTCCAATAAATGAGTCTAGCCTATCAAGTAACCCGCCATGTCCTGGCATTATAGTGCCTGTATCTTTAGTAAGCGACGATCTTTTAAGCATAGAAACTGACAAATCACCAATAAAAGCAAAAACAATAATTATTAATGTAGTAAAAGAAGAATAAATAAAATATTTGCCTTCATTTATTTGGTAAATTTGCATAATTATATATGTAAAAAGTATTCCTGATATTAAGCCGCTTATTGTTTTTCCTGAACTAATAGATGGAATAAGTTTTTTTCCACCGATGATTTTGCCACCAATATAAGAAAATGTATCAAAAAGCCATATAGTTGCAATTATTTGTAAACTAAAAATATAGGATATTTGATCAACAATATTAATTATAATAAATAAAAAAAAAGTAAACGTTGATATTATGATATATATATTAAATGTATTTTTATATATTGAATTATTTTTTATTAATAATAATTCAGAAAGTATAATTGAGTTAAACGCTATATATACTAATGCTAATAGCAAATTGCTGTAAATAATGGGCGTTATCATAATTGGAATAAATATTATTAAAGAGAGCACTCTTAACATTAATTCTCTATTAAAAAAATTTATCACTTCACTTGCCTAGCTTTCTTTTTCTTTTAAGATATTGATGCAAAATTTTATTTAAAGATGAAGTTGTAAATTCAGGCCATAGTGTCTTTATAAAAAAAAGCTCGGAATACGCAGCTTGCCATAACATAAAGTTGCTTAATCTGAGTTCACCGCCAGTTCTAATAATAAGATCAGGATCGCTTGATTTTGGCACATAAAAATAATCTTTTAATTTAAAATTTTTCTTTTCTAAAGCTATTACTTTATTTATAGCATCTTCAATTTCTTTTCTTGATCCATAGTTGAATAATAAATTAACAAAAGTACCACTATTATTTTTTGTACTATCTACAACTTCATCAATAATTTTTATTATTTTTTTAGAAAGTTTCTCTCTAGAACCATAATGTCTTAATACAAGATTATTCTCATTAGCAGAATTTTTAAAAGATAAATAATAGCTTTCAATTAATGAAAATAAATTTTTTACTTCAAATGTTGAACGTCCCCAGTTTTCTGTTGAAAATATATAAAATGATATTTCTACAATTTTGAAATCTAATTTATTTAAGTTATCACAAATTTTAATGCAGTTTTTAACTCCATACTCATGGCCTTTTTTCTTCTGAAGTTTTTTTTTGATTGCCCACCTTCCATTGCCATCCATAATAATGGCAACGTGCTTTATTTGTTTTTTACTAGAATTTTTGACTTTCACTTTTAACTTAAGCTATATGTTTTTTAGGTCTTTTTCCTTTGACTTTTGTATCTCATCAATAATAGAAATTTTGGATGATGTAAGTATTTCAATATTATCTTGATACTTTTTTGACTCATCCTGTCCAATTTTTTTATCTTTCTCTAATTTTTTAACTTTTTCAATACCATCTCTTCTAATATTTCTTATTGCAACCTTTGAATTTTCTGAAATTTTGCTTGCCATTTTAAGATATTCATTCCTTCTTTCTTCTGTTAATTGGGGTAATGGCAGCCTCATGAGATTACCTTCAATCATTGGATTGATTCCTAGATCTGACTCTCTTACCGCTTTATCAACAAAATTAACATTAGCTTGATCCCAAATATCAATATTTATTGTTCTAGCGTCGGGAGTAGTAATATTTGCTACTTGGTTAATATTCATTTTTTGTCCATATGCTTCAACCTTAATTGAATCAAGCATACTTGGAGAAGCTCTTCCGGCTCTTATGCCGCTCATCTCAGATTTTGATGACTGAATCGAAGCTTCCATTCTTTTTTCAATATCTTTTTGTATTGGATCAAACATCATTAATTTCTGAATAATTTAACCTATTAATATAAACACCTCTAAAACAATCTTTCTGTAAAATTGAAAAAACTCGAATTGGGATCCTATTTTCTCTTGCTACACTTATTGCCGCACTGTCCATAACTTTGAGATTATCAGATAAATATTTATTATATGATATATTTTTATATTTTTTTGCATTTTTGTTTTTCTTTGGATCCTTGCTATATATTCCGTCTACCTGAGTAGCTTTGTATATATAACCACAATTCAACTCAGCTGCCCTTAATGAGGCTGCTGTATCAGTCGAGAAATATGGGTTTCCTGTTCCAGCTGCACAGATCACTACTCTTCCTTTTTCCATATGTCTTAAAGCTCTTCGTCTAATATAGGTTTCACAGATAGATTGAATTGGAAAAGCTGACATTACTCTTGTATCTAATTTCAACTTCTCTAAAGCGTTTTGCATAGCTAGACTATTCATAACAGTTGCCAACATTCCCATGTAATCTGCATTTGCTCTGTCCATGCCTTTAGCAGAAGCAGCGAGACCACGAAATATATTCCCTCCACCTATTACAACACATAGTTCGACTTTTAGCTTAATTAATGATTTGATGTTTTTAGCTAACTCATCGACAGTTTTGAGCTCAATTCCATAATTTTCGCCCCCCATTAGAGATTCCCCGGATAATTTAATTAAAATCCGTTTTTTTTTATTATTATTCATTTTTTTATGAACCTATTTCAAATCGAAGGAATTCTTGAATAATAATTTGGCTGTTAATTTCTTTAGAAGCTTGTATTAAATATTGTTCGATTGAAATTGATGGATCAATTACAAATCTTTGCCCCATTAATGTATTCTCTTCGTAAAACTTATTTAACTTGCCTTGCATCATTTTCTCAAGAATATTGTCTGGCTTACCAGTTTGTTTTAATTGCTGGGAAATTATTTCTTTTTCATTTTTAATAATAGATTGATCAAGGTCATCTGCCGTTAATGATTTTGGAGAAGATGCTGCAATATGCATGCAAATATTTTTTCCAATAATATCCATTTCTTTTGAGTCAGAATTAAAGTTAACTAAAACTCCAATTTTTCCCATTCCATTAGCCACGCTATTGTGTATATAGCTGTAAATATTTCCTTCTATAAATTTTATATTCTTTAATAAAATATTTTCTCCAATTTTGCCCACACCATCACTAATAAGTGTTTTTGTATCCTCAATTGATTTAGCTGTATCATTTTTATTTTGCATCACAATTTCTAGAATAGAACTTACAAGTTCATGAAATTCTGAATTTCTTGAAACGAAATCAGTCTCTGAATTAACTTCAATCATCACTGCTGAATTGCCTTCTTTCTTTATTGCAACAAGGCCTTCATTTGCCTCTCTTGATGACTTTTTTTCAGCTTTTGCTATTCCTTTTTCACGCAGCAGCTTAAACGCTTTATCAAGATCGCCATTCGCATCTGAAAGGGCAGATTTGCACTCCATCATACCTGCACCAGACATTTTTCTTAATTCTTGAACTTCTTTAGCGCTAACTGACATAATTAACTTTTTAATGATAATTTTCTTTCCTACTAACTAACTTCATTTTCAGATGATTTATTCTCAATCTGTACATCTTGGCCTTTATCAGATATCATTTTTGATTGACCATCTGTAAATTCAATTTCTTTTTCACCCGTATTAATTGTTTCTTTTAAAAGAGAACAATATAAGTTTATCGATCTCCTAGAATCATCGTTTCCAGGTATTGGATAGCTTATTTCGTCTGGATCTGAATTAGTATCAACTATTCCAATTATTGGAATATTTAAATGATTAGCTTCCGAGACAGCTATATGTTCCAATTTTGTATCAATTACAAAAAGTAAGTCTGGGGATTTTTTCATCTCACTTATTCCACTAAGTGATTTAACAAGTTTTTCATGTTTGTTCGTAATTTTTAATATTTCTTTTTTTGTAAATTCATTATTTGGATTTGACTTAAGAACTTCAAGTTCTTTCATTTTCTTGATTGACTTC
>MDTB01065645.1_pt1 | contig 11629 bp, 5 predicted proteins | sample 811161 | NCBI WGS metagenome assembly MDTB01 (sample SAMN05326650, study PRJNA326480) | marine metagenome | isolation source: seawater | place: Mediterranean Sea | collected 2009
ATCAAAGAAAGATTAGAAAATGAATTGGAACGTAATCTAGCTATGAGACTGGATCAGACAGATAGTGCTGACCGCTTTCTAGTTTATGGAAGAGGTGTATTACACTTGTCGGTTTTAATTGAGACTATGCGTCGAGAAGGATATGAATTACAGATTGGACAACCCCAAGTGATTTTTAAAGAAATTGAAGGAAAAAAAATGGAACCTTTGGAAGAATTAATAATTGATTTGCCAGAAGCTGTGTCTGGCAGGGTGATTGAGATGGTCACACAGCGCAAAGGCAAAATTTTGGCAATCATTCCAAAAGGAGAACGAATGACGTGTGAGTTTCTAATCCCATCTAGGGGGTTGATTGGCCTTAGAAACCAACTATTGACTGCCTCGGCAGGTGAAGCCGTAATGAATAATCGCTTTAAAGAATTTACCCCCTATAAAGGAAGTATACCTGAACGAATAAATGGGTCACTTATTGCTTTAGAGGATGGTTTGGCTATACCTTATTCACTTGATAAATTACAAGAAAGAGGCAAGTTTTTTATAGCTCCAAATCAACCTATATATAAGGGTCAAGTGATTGGTGAAAATAGCAGACAGGACGATTTAGTTGTTAATGTCACAAAAACCAAAAAATTATCAAACGTAAGGGCAGCAGGTTCTGATGATAAAGTAAAACTGCCTCCTCCCGTCATATTCACTCTAGAGGAAGCGTTGGAGTATATTCAAAAAGATGAATTGGTAGAAGTAACACCTAAATCGATCCGATTAAGAAAGATTTTTCTGGATGAAAATGAACGTAAAAGAAATACTAATTAAGACCTAGCTACTACCTCAAAAATTTGTTTTTTTTCACATTTCAAGATTTTACCAGGGAACTTAATTATCATATTATAGTCGTGAGTAGCCATAATGATGGTCATGCCTTTTTGGTGAAGTTGTTTGAAAAGCTGCATGATTTCTTGACTTGTTTCAGGATCTAAGTTGCCTGTTGGTTCATCAGCCAAAATTATTTCTGGGTCATTAAGTAGTGCTCTAGCAATTGCAACACGTTGTTGTTCTCCTCCAGAGAGCTGAAAAGGATATTTTGAGGTTTGTTCCTCTACATTAACCATATCAAGCACTTTTTCAACTCGGGCTCTTATTTTGATGTTTTCATTCCACCCTGTTGCTTTTAAAACAAAGGCAAGATTATCATAAATAGACCTATCCATTAATAATTTGAAATCTTGAAAAACAACTCCCAATTTTCTACGCAGCATAGGAATTTGTTTTTCCTTGAGTGTATTAAGATCGAACCCAAGTAATTGTCCAGCTCCATCCGATAAATTCAAATCGCCATAGAGAATTTTAATCAAACTACTTTTTCCAGAGCCAGTTTTACCAATAAGAAAGACAAATTCTCCAGGTAAGACTTCAAAATCAATTGATTCAAAGACTATTTTTTCTCTATTTTTTATTGTTGCTTTTGAAAGTGATACTAGCGTTTTTGACAAATTGAAACAAATTATACGTAAATGTAAAAGTTTCCTTAAATATGATAATATTTTGTTGATAAATTATACGTTTCAAAGATCAGATACGTTCCTATATAGATAAAGAATCTTCTAATTTTATAGGAGTTATGATTAAAACAAAAAATTTTAGCGATGCTCCATTTTTAATTGCTCTCTTTTTTGTTGTTATTGGAAAAGCTCAGTTATACAATGACCCTGCTACATGGAATAGAAGCCATCTTATGCAAACAGCTTCTTACTATCCGGTGGCGCTACAGTCTTATTTATTTCATCGTAATACCAAATTGGATAGATCTAAGCTCGAGGCGTTAGACCTTAGTATTGTATTAAACACTTTGCGTCTTAATGATGTCGGTTCCGAAAAATTATTAGCAAAATTCCTTCTTGAATATCCTACAAGCAATTCCATTCAGTCTATCCCATATGATATAGCCAACTACTATTTTGATCAAGGAAAATATCGTTATGCCTTAAAGTGGTTTTCTAAAGTAAACGAATCTCAGGTACCTAAAAATGACTTGGATAGATACAATTTCAATAGAGGCTATACGTTGTTTTCAGCAAACCGGTATAAAGCAGCGCAACCTTTTTTAGAAAAAACAAAAACTGTCAAAGAATATCAATCCAATGCCCACTATTACTTGGGACATATCGCCTATCAGCAGGAAGATTTCATTACTGCTAGACGGCAATTTGAAGAAGTTTCTGAAAAAAAACAAAAGGAAGATCTTGCCTATTTTCAAGTAGACATGAATTTTAGATTGGGTCGTTTTGAAAAAGCTATTTCTTTAGGTAAAGACCTTTTGAAAATTAAAAGTGAAAAAAAGCTATTGTCTGAGATTTCCAAAATTATTGGCGAAAGCCATTTTAATTTAGCTCAGTATTCTGATGCGCTGCCTTTTCTTGAGCAATATGAGGGTAAAAATGGAAAATGGAAAAATATTGATTTCTATCAATTGGGTTTTGTCTATTACAAAATAGGTAAATATGAGCAAGCAATAAAACAATTTAATAAAATACTATCTAAGCCCACAGAACTTGCTCAAAGCTCTTATTATTATTTGGGAGACTCTTATTTAAAAGTCAACAAAAAAACGGCAGCACTAAATGCATTTAGAATTGCAGGTTCAATGAATTTTGATTCTACAATTGAAGAAGACGCCTCTCTTCAGTATGTAAAATTAAGTTATGAAATAGGTAATCCTTATGAAGATATTTCTACCGTTTTAATTCAGTTTTTAGAAATGTATCCCGAAAACGAATTTAAAAAATTACTTTCTGAATACCTATTAGACTCCTATACAATTAGGGGGAACTATGATGCTGCATTAGAAATTTTGGAGAATAATAAAGCATATAAAAATCCTGTTGCATTACAAAAAATTTCCTATCTACAAGCAGTCAAAACATATCAATTAGGAAATTATAACGGAGCAATACCTCATTTTGAAAGAGCAATTAAGGTCAATGAAAGATCTGATTTTGTTTCTGCTGCGTTGTATTGGCAAGGTCGTTCATTATATGAATTGAATCGATATGATGATGCACTTGACCTTTTTAAAAAATTCAAAAAAAGCAATTCCCACAAAAAAATAAAAGAAGCCTTTAGAGTCGATTATGATATGGCATATACTTATTTCAAATTAGGAGAATACGAATATGCTTTTCGTTTTTTTGAGTCCTTTTTAAAGCAAAAAGGGAAAGAGACCTCTAATTATAATTATGATATACAATTACGTATGGGAGATTGTCAATTTGCACTAAAGAAATATTGGCCTGCAATGGAATTTTATAACAATGCACTTGCCCTAAATCCAAAAAATGCGGTTTATGCCTCTTATCAAAAAGCAATTAGCTATGGATTCGTAGATCGAAATGTCCAAAAAATTGAAAGCTTGAATAATTTAGTGTCTCAATTTCCAAAGGCTTCTTTGACTGATGATGCTTGGTTTCAATTGGGTATTGCTTATACATCTGCCAAAGAATACGAAGCTGCTTTAAGTGCTTATAAAACATTAAACACCTATTTTCCTAGAAGTTTGTATGTACCAAAATCGATCTTAAATCAAGGATTAATACTTTATAATAGAGAACGTAATAGCGAGGCCCAAAAAATTTTACGTAAGCTGGTTGTAGAGTATCCAAAAAATGCCGTTTCTGTGCAAGCATTGAATACACTCAAAGAAATAGCAGCCGATTTAGGTCAGGTTGGAGATTTTAGTCAATGGCTACGAACAAATAAGATAATTACTCTTTCTGAGATTGAGTTAGAGTCTACAGCCTTTGCAGCTGCAGAAAAAAGATTTTTAGAAAACTCCAAAAAGCAAGCTCAAAGGTTGCTTGAGGAATATTTGAATAGCTTTCCTTCAGGGATCAATCAATTGACCGCTCAATTTTATTTAGCTGAAATATTTTATGAAAAAGAAAATTATGAGGGAGCCTCAATACTTTATGAAGAGCTGACCAAAAGCTCACCTAATGAATATCATGAAAAATCCTTGGTTCGTCTTATTCGAATTTCTCAAATTCAAAACCGTTTAAACACAAGTAAAGACTATTTGGAAGAACTACTTTCTGTTGCCACATTTGATGAAAACAAACAGTTTGCTCAATTAAATTTAATGCAGGTCTATTTCAGCCAAAATAATTTTAAAAACGCACTTGAAATTTCACAAAATGTTTTGGATAAGGAAAACTTAATAGAACGCTTAAGGTGGGACGCTCTCACCATTCGAGCGCGCTCAGCTAAAGCCATAAATGATACGTTGATTACTATCAAATCGTATGAAGCATTAGAATTGAGTCCAAAAGGAATAATAGCTGCTGAAGCACTTTATTTTAGGGCTTTAAGAGAACATGACAACAATAATCTTGAGAAATCCAACAATACCATAATTAAAATCGCCTCTATTCAAAAGGGAGGTATATGGAATGCTAGGGCACTTCTTTTGTTGGCAAAAAACTTTCATTTATTAAAAGATCCTTTTCAAGCAAACTATATTTTGGAAAATCTATTGAAGACATATCCTGAAGAAGAATCTGTTGTCGAAAAGGCCAATGAACTTTTAGAACTTGTTAAAGAAGAACTGACCAAAAACAACGCCTCTGTAAATTTCGATGAATAAAAAAATACGTATTGGATTATTGTTTTTTTGTCTTACTGTAGTATTTTATGGACAGGAAGATGAAGGAGAAAATTTGGCCACTCAACAAGTGACAGTCATCAAATCTTATAATCCAAGTTTATCGGAAGCTTTTCAAATAAAAACCACTCCAGAAATTCCTGATTCAATTGCCACTGAAAAATTAAAAGTGTCCTATGATATTCTCTCTTTACCCGTGATTGAAACATTTGAGCCCAACAAAGCAAATCCTTTAGAGTTAATTAGAACAGCCCCTGAAAAACTATATAACACACTTTTCGGCATAGGTTATGGGTCGATGGGTCAACTTTATATTGATTTTTCTACTACTGTAGCTATTGACAGAGAACAACAATTTGGTTTGATGCTTTACAGAGATGGATTTGAAAATAATATTGGAAATTCACTTTTAAAGAGTAATCAAAACTATTTGTTTTTTGGCTTACAACACGCTTTGAAAAACAATAACTTCAGAGGGGATAGCAAACTGTCTTATTACCGATCAAGGAATAATTATTATGGTCTACTTGATGAACCATGGAACCCTATAATTTTATCTTCAGTAGAACCAGAAATAAAAAGAAATTTTGTTTCGTTAAATAGCCAATGGCAGTGGTATGATGGAATACTTGAAGAAGTCGATTTTAAAGTTGATTTGACAACAGACAATTTTAGTTCTTCAGAACAAAAGATGAATTTGGTTGTTAAAACTAAATTACCCTTGTTTGATGGAGACCTATCATTCAACGCCAATCTTGGTGGAGTAAGCAGTCGATTTGAACAAGATTACTTTAATAAATTAGCTATTAATTCACAACTTGGAAATGGTGGAGTAGAACTAGCTTGGAGATCTATAGAAACTAATCTTAAAATTAAAATAGGAGTTGGTGGGGCATATATTTTTTCTGATAGTTTGTATGGCACAGCACTTCAATTTTACCCTAGGGTAGAAATATCATACAATGTAGAAAAAGCTAAAATAATTCCATTTATCAAGGCCAATGGAAGAACAAGTTTGGCCAACTATTCTGACTTTTCAACAACAAATCCTTTTTTATATCCAGGTCTAGATCTACAGCCATTATGGCAAAAATATAATGCAAGGGCAGGTTTGCGATCTAAACAATTTAACGTTCTTTTATTTGAGTTTAGTATCGGCTATGATGAACAAGAAAATCTTCCCCTTTTCAAACGGCTTCCCTTTGATCCTTTGAATAATGATTTAGCATTTCGCTTTTCAAATGCTTTTGAGGTAGAATATGCCAATATTAGTCAAATTGATTTTAATGCACAATTGGGTTTTGATTTTTCTAGAGAAAATCACCTTGACTTTAAAATTCAATATCTCATCTATGATTTGAAGGGAGAAGGACTTCCATGGAATCTTCCACAGCTAAAAATTGCTACAAGAGGGCAATTTAAGTGGTCTAAATTTAGTCTTTCGCTAGAAGGGAAGATGATAGGAGTTAGACTAGCGGCTCAATCTTCAGCACAATGGCCAATAATATTGGAATTGCCTTTGGACGAGAGCAGAATTGATTCCTCATTCGATTTACCTATTTATTTGGAGGGGACTGTAATGTTAAATTATAAAATAAAAGAACCTTTTGACTTGTTTCTTAATGCCAGAGTGTCCACTAGTGCTACCCATGGTATCTGGGGCTTCTATCCACAGCCAAACTCTCTGATAATGGCAGGTTTTCGATATAAATTCAATTTATGATCGTAAAATAATTAAAAAAAAATGGAGAGTTCTTTTCTAAAGTTCAATTATATGTATTTTTACGCCCAGAAAAAAATAATCCTACGATGATACATTCAATAAGAAATTATTTGGTGAAAGTTCTTGCCACTACTTCTGTAGTCTTATTTTTATTTGCTTGTCAACAAAAAGCAGATTTAATTATCCATAATGCAACAATCTATACACTTGAAGATAATCAGCCTAAGGTAAATTCTATCGTAATCGAAGATGGGGTTATTAAAGATATTGGGAATGACCTTTTAGATAAATATTCAGCGACTAGTGTTGTTGATGCAAAATCTTTACCTATATACCCTGGTTTTATTGATTCACATTCTCATTTTTTATCTCTAGGATACCAACTTAATCAACTTGATCTTAAAGGAACTCAAAGTGTTGAGGAAATTCAAGCTCTTGCATTAGAATATAAAGAGGCTAATAACTCTAAATATATCGTAGGTTTTGGATGGGATCAAAACGATTGGAAAAATAATGTCATCCCACATAAAAAAATTTTTGAAGAGAATTTTTCAGACATTCCCGTGTTCTTATATCGTATTGATGGTCACGCGTTATGGGTCAATCAAAAAGTTTTAGATCTAGCTGCTGTAGATGCTAATTCATTTCTTGAAGGTGGGATAATAGAAGTAGACGAAAAAGGCCCTACTGGAGTTTTAGTAGATAATGCGATGGATTTAGTGATACCATATTTACCTGTGCCAACTCTTAAAGAAAAAATTGAGGCCCTGACAAGAGCACAAGAAATCTGTTTTTCGTTTGGATTAACAACAGTCACCGATGCTGGATTAACAAAAGAAGATGTTTTTCTTATTGATAGTTTGCAAAAAAATAATCTTCTAGAAATTAGGATTTATGGGATGCTAAAGAATGAAGCCTCAACCATCGACTATTTTCTTGAAAAAGGACCCTTAAAAACAAATCGACTCAACATCAGATCCATAAAATTATATGCTGATGGTGCACTTGGCTCCAGAGGCGCTGCCCTGAAGAGTCCCTATTTAGATAAAAAAGGGCACAAAGGTACCTTTCTAACGCCCATTGATAGTATAGAAAAGTTTGCCTACAAAATAGCAACAACACCATTTCAATTGAATACTCATGCCATTGGTGATGCAGCAAATAACGCTGTTCTCAATGCTTATAAAAAAGCACTTGTTTTTAAAGATGATCCAAGATGGCGAATCGAACACGCGCAAGTTCTAGACACCAATGATATTTCTTTGTTTAATCGAAAAATCATTCCCTCCGTTCAGCCGTCCCATGCAGTAAGTGACTCCCCTTGGGCTAAAAAGCGTTTGGGAGAAGAGCGAATGCATGGTGCCTATGCCTACAAAGCTCTTTTAGAAAGTGCTGGGCGAATCGCACTAGGGACAGATTTTCCTATTGAAGAGGTAAATCCAATTAATACTTTTTATGCCGCTACCTTCCCTCCAAAATCTGAAGAAGATGTTAGTTCTCCTAAAGCACTAAAACCAAGAGAAGCACTTTATGGAATGACAAAATGGGCGGCTGAAGCTAACTTCGAAGAGGCCGAAAAGGGAACTCTAAAAATTGGGAAAAAGGCTGACCTTGTGATCTTAGACAGAGATATTATACAAGTGTCAGAACGAAGAATTCCAAAAACAAAAGTCGTTGCCACTTTTCTGAATGGACAAATTGTGTTTAGTCGCCGCTACAAATAATTCACTTAATTTTATTAATAAATTAGATAAATTTTACCGTCATATATTTATAATTTATACTAATATTAAAAATTATATTTATAAAATAAACTATATTTTGATATTAAGCTTAAATTTTTGGGAATAAGTATATATTTGTTAAAAAATATTATGTGTGGAATTGTGTGTGCCTTTGATTTGAAGCAAGAAGCTTCTAAGTTACGTCTACAAGTTTTAGAAATGTCAAAACGGGTTAGACATAGGGGACCTGACTGGAGTGGAATTTTTAGTTGTGATAAAGCTGTTATTGCACATGAACGTTTAGCAATTGTTGATCCAACTTCTGGAAAACAACCTCTTTATAACGAAGACCAAACAATCATTTTAGCTGCCAATGGTGAAATTTATAATCATAAAGAATTAAAAGCTACTGAAGTACCGCATTATCCGTTTCAAACAGAATCTGATTGCGAAGTCCTTCTTGCACTTTACCAAAAAGAAAACAAAAGCTTTGTTTCTAAACTAAATGGCATTTTTGCTTTTGCTATTTATGATGTGGCTAAAGACGAATATTTTGTGGCACGCGATCACATGGGAATAATCCCATTATACATAGGATGGGACAGTTCAGGGACCTTATACGTTGCTTCAGAACTAAAGGCTTTAGAAAGTGTTTGCAACAAGATTGAATTGTTTCCACCTGGTCATTATTGGCATAGTAAAGAGGAACGACCTGCCCAATGGTATGACCCTGATTGGAAGGCCTACAATAAAGTAGAAAATAATCCTACTTCAATTCAAGAATTACATGATGCCCTTTCAAACGCGGTTCACCGTCAACTTATGAGTGACGTGCCCTATGGAGTATTATTGTCTGGTGGATTAGACTCTTCAATAACATCAGCCTTGGCTAAAAAATTCGCTTCAATGCGAATAGAATCAGAAGATAAAAAGGCTGTTTGGTGGCCTCAACTCCATTCATTTTCAGTTGGACTCGAAGGTTCTCCTGACTTAGAGGCAGCCCAAAAGGTGGCTGATCATATAGGAACCATTCACCATGAGATTAAATTTACTATTCAAGAAGGAATCGATGCCATCAAAGAAGTCATTTATCATTTAGAAACTTATGATGTTACAACAGTTAGAGCCTCCACACCAATGTATTTGATGGCTCGAGCCATCAAAGCTTTGGGAATTAAAATGGTCTTATCTGGTGAAGGTGCAGATGAACTTTTTGGAGGTTATCTTTATTTTCATAAAGCACCGAACGCCAAAGAATTTCATGAAGAAACAGTACGAAAACTAGAAAAGCTTCATCAATATGATTGTTTAAGAGCCAACAAATCACTCGCGGCGTGGGGCATTGAAGGGCGTGTACCCTTTTTAGACAAAGAATTTATTGAGGTAGCTATGCGCATCAATCCACGAGATAAAATGATTACAAACGAGCGGATGGAAAAATGGGTGGTTAGAAAGGCATTTGAAGATTATTTACCAAAAAGTGTAGCTTGGCGACAAAAGGAACAATTTTCTGATGGTGTTGGATACAATTGGATTGATACTCTCAAAGAACTTGTAGATGAAAAAATATCTGATGAACAAATGGAAAACGCTCACTATCGTTTTCAAAAACAAACGCCTCAAAACAAAGAAGAATTTTATTATAGATCGATCTTTGAAGAACATTTTCCAAGTGAAGCAGCAGCTCTAAGTGTGCCATCAGTACCATCAGTAGCTTGCAGTACACCAGTAGCTCTAGCTTGGGACGAGGCATTTAGAAATCAAAATGATCCTAGTGGAAGAGCTGTTGCCAAAATACACCAGCAGTCCTATTAAACTAATACAAAAAACAGTATTTAAGAGGGGCCTTTTTTAGGTCTCTTTTTATAATAAAGTGTTAATAACTTGATGCTTATAAAGATCTCGTAACACCCAAAAACACTGGGGTTATACTTATATTTGATATATGCGAAGTTAGTACTAAAAAACAGACTAAAATATGAGTGAAAATAATCCTGAAAAACAATATTCTGCCGACAGCATTCAGGCACTTGAAGGTATGGAACATGTACGCATGCGTCCATCAATGTATATAGGCGATGTTGGAACACGTGGTTTACACCATCTAGTTTACGAAGTTGTTGACAATTCCATTGATGAAGCACTTGCTGGTCATTGTGACACCATTACTGTTATTATAAATGAAGACAATTCAATTACCACCTCAGATAACGGACGTGGTATTCCCGTTGGAATGCACAAAAAAGAGGGAATTTCAGCATTAGAGGTCGTGATGACCAAAATCGGAGCAGGAGGAAAATTTGACAAGGATTCATATAAAGTATCAGGTGGTTTGCACGGTGTCGGTGTATCTTGTGTAAACGCTCTTTCGAAATCTCTCAAAGCAACGGTCTATAGAGATGGAAAGGTTTGGGAGCAAGACTACGAAAGAGGTAAACCAGTGGCTCCTGTAGCGGCGATAGGGACCGATTCGAAAACAGGAACGGTTGTCACTTTTAAACCCGATCCTCAAATATTTAAGCAAACATTAGAATACAGTTATGAAATTCTAGCGCTAAGAATGCGAGAATTATCCTATCTAAATAAGGGGATAACTATAGTTATAAAAGATGAAAGAAATAAGGATGAAAATGGGCAATCTAAATCAGAAAGTTTTCAATCAAAAGAGGGATTGGTAGAATTTATTCGATTTCTTGATGGAACAAGAGAATCTATAATTGGTGATGTAATCGCTATGGAGGGAGAAAAGTCAGGTATTCCAGTGGAAGTAGCGATGATTTATAACACTTCATTTACAGAAAATTTACATTCCTATGTAAACAATATAAACACTCACGAAGGGGGAACACATTTATCTGGTTTTAGAAGGGGGTTAACCACAACTTTAAAGAAATATGCCGATCAATCAGGTCTATTAGATAAACTAAAATTTGATATTTCTGGGGATGATTTTAGAGAGGGACTAACAGCCATAATTTCAGTAAAAGTATCTGAACCACAGTTTGAAGGGCAAACAAAAACAAAATTAGGAAATAGAGAAGTCACATCCGCCGTCTCACAAGCTGTTTCTGATATGTTAGAAAGTTATCTTGAAGAACACCCCAATGACGCTAAGACCATTGTTCAAAAGGTAATATTAGCAGCACAAGCAAGACATGCGGCGAGAAAAGCACGTGAAATGGTACAAAGGAAGACTGTGATGAGTGGGGGAGGACTGCCAGGAAAGCTTTCTGATTGCTCTGAACAAGATCCAGTTCAATGTGAAGTTTTTCTTGTTGAGGGAGACTCTGCTGGGGGAACCGCTAAACAGGGAAGGGATAGAAAATTTCAAGCCATCTTGCCTCTGCGAGGAAAGATCCTTAATGTTGAAAAAGCTATGCAGCATAAAGTGTTTGAAAATGAAGAGATAAGGAATATTTACACTGCATTGGGCGTCACTATTGGAACAGAAGAAGATAGCAAAGCCCTTAATTTGGAAAAATTGCGTTATCATAAAATTGTCATTATGTGTGATGCAGATGTTGATGG
>MDTB01111321.1_pt1 | contig 11629 bp, 9 predicted proteins | sample 811161 | NCBI WGS metagenome assembly MDTB01 (sample SAMN05326650, study PRJNA326480) | marine metagenome | isolation source: seawater | place: Mediterranean Sea | collected 2009
ACATTGACCGCCGTTCCCCACTCTGCAGGAATTCCGTATTTACGTCGGTATACAATCGCCCTGTCATTCATCCAGGAACTGAACACTGCACCCACAGACCCTTCCAGTTGTTGCCATGGACAGGTTGGAAAATCCATCCCCGATCTTTTCTTGACCAAATTTTTGAAACGCCCGACCAATTCCTCCATTTGAACGGCCGATATACGGGAATCATCAACTTCACCTTTATCTTTAGGGAAAATTTCTTTCTTAAAATCTTCAATAATCGCTTCAAAAGGATCATGATCTTCGCTTGGAAGCTTCTGCACTCCCATGACAACATCCCCGTACATTTGTATAAACCGACGATAGCAGTCCCAGGCAAAACGCGGATTTCCCGAAGCTTCGGCCAGTGCCTCAACAGTTTCATCATTCAATCCCAGATTGAGAATTGTATCCATCATCCCGGGCATTGAATCTCTCGCCCCCGAACGCACTGAGAGGAGGAGAGGTTTCTTTAAGTCACCTAATTTTTGACCAAGTTGCTTCTCCATTAAGGAAACGGAGGTCTTTATTTGATCGTCCAGCACTTTCGGATACGTTTTTTCATTGTCGTAAAAATAAGTGCATACCTCAGTCGAAATTGTGAATCCCGGAGGAACCGGTAATCCGATTTTTGCCATTTCAGCAAGGTTTGCACCCTTACCACCTAAAAGTTCGCGTTGTTTTGCGTTGCCATCCGTCTTTTTACCAAAATCATAAACATACTTATGACTTTTAACTTTGGCAGCCTTAGCCTTCGTTGTGGAAGCTGATTTTGCGGATGATTTTGATTTTGCGGGTTTGGACTTCTTTTTTTGTGCCATTTGATTGAATTTTTGGTTAGCAACTGAGATGATTTATCGACTCAATGTCATAATGTGATTAAGGGCTTGGCGATAAAAATTTTGAATGAGTTTTATCTTATTTTTTACTGCCTTTGTCAATGTATGACTTCGGCTTTCCCATTCAACCTTTGGAAAACACTTGCTTTACAATGGACTACAAAAAAAATGGTGACATAATGAAGTGCCACTTTAATTAAACTTTAACCTGTATTCTTTATTCCAGTAATGAGTGATCATTCTAAAAAACCCAAAACCTTTGGAGAAAAATTTAAGGACGAAGGCATAACCGGTATTCTCAAAGGAAAAAAGACAGGTTCCCAAAATGACCCCAATGAAATGCACTTCCTTGAACATCTGGAAGAACTAAGGTGGGTAATTTTCAAAGCATTCCTCGCCTTTATTTTAGGTTGCGTAGGTGTTGCGGTATTTATGCAGGACTCCGTCAAACTGTTGCAAATGCCATTGATTAGTGCGGTCGAAGATTTTGGTGTAATCGATATCGACCTGCAAAACCTTGGCCTCGAACAATATATCGAGCCCTTACAAAAGAAGGAGGTGGACCTTGGTATGCTTAGGAACGCACGGGAAAGCAGACTCATTGAATGGGGTATCACTGACCCACACCACCGAACTAGAATACTCGTCCATTTCTCAAACGGACAAAATCGAAATCTCCTTCAGGTGATTCGCTCGTATTCACCTATTTTTATCGCAATGAAAATATGCTTCCTCGGTGGAATTGGCATATCGCTTCCTTTAATTCTTTACTTTGTAGGGTCATTTGTTGTGCCCGGATTGACCAAGGATGAAAAGAAAGTTTTTTTACCCGGATGCATCGCAGCAACCATTCTTTTCATTGCCGGTGCGTCCATGACCTACTTTTTCATCCTTCCATATTCCTTGGCGTTTACTATCGAATTTTCTTTTAATGTGCTTGGTTTGGATGTGTATCGACCCGAGGCAGGAAACTATTACAGCACTATCATATGGATGACTTTTGCGGTCGGCATAGCATTTCAGTTTCCCCTTGTTCTTATCTTGCTGATTAAAATTGGGATTTTAAATGTAACAAAGTTACGATCCAACCGTAGGCTGGTGCTGGTTATATTAATGGTATCGGCGGCTTTAATAACTCCGGGAGGAGACCCAGTCAGCCTTTGTATACTTACCATCCCACTTTATATTTTATATGAATTAGCTATTATTACAGGTTCAATTATTGAGATCAGGAAAAAAAAGAGGGAGTGGATTGAATGGGATGAAAGTATTCAGGGACCACGACCGGAAAAACCTTCTGCCCGGGAAAAAGGCATATGGATTGTCTACCTTTCAATTTTCTCAATTATTGGATTAATAAGCGCCTTTGCCTACAGTAACAGAACATTCATCGAACCGTGGATCGAATCCTTTCGTCAAATCGGAAACTTTGGTGAGCAGGAAAAACAGCAGGATCTCAAGCCTCCTCCCGTTAAATCATTAAAAGTACCCCCATCAAACAGTACGCAATCCGCTTTTAATCAAAAAGAATTCATTATCCAACTCTCCCCGGTTGAAATGAATTCTTCGGCTGAAAACAATCAATCTCTTCTTTATCGTGCTCGAATACTGGAAAGTGATTAAGTTTTTATATAATTTGATAAGTTGACTTTTAATTAAAATCTTCAATATTTACTACCATCTAAAATGGTTGAAAATAAAAGTAAAATATTAAAACTTGGAAAAATCCTTAAAAGTTTTCGGAAGAGCGCAGGATTGACCCAACCTCTACTCGCTTCAAAAAGTGGCGTTTCCACATCAATTGTCAATGATGTGGAAAACGGAATTCGTACTGCCGGGTGCAATACCTTAAACAAAATTGCTCTTGGACTTGAATTGAATGATGAAGACAGATTTCTTTTAATCCTCAAGGGTCTTGAGCTTTCCAAAAGAGATTTTGTAATACCAGACTTCACTGGCTATCCCCCGGAAATCATCAATTTCCTTGCCTACATTTTCTCTAAAAGCGGAATTACTCCCCAAAAGATCAAAAAAGTGGAATTAGGTGGTGGCCAAAAGGGTGGCATGCAGATCACCACTTTCGAAAATACAAAACTCAATGTCGAAATCAGACTCTCACAACAGAAATAGTATAGCAGAAGGAAATGTCTAAGGTTCGATTAGACCGTTTTTTATGGGCAACCAGGCATTTTAAATCCCGATCCCTATCCACGGACGCGTGTAAACGAAATTGGATTACCGTTAATGACCAATGTGTAAAAGCTTCGAAAGAAGTGAAAGTTGGTGACTTAATTCAAGTCAAATTTCCTTCTCATCGTAAAACGGTAAAAGTAATTAACCTTCTCGATCAAAGGGTTGGAGCAAGTAAAGTAATGAATTTCATTCTGGATCTTACTCCGCCGGAAGAGCAGGAAAAGAAAGAACAGGATAATAAAAGGAGACGAAAAATTCTTCTTTCCTCTACAAATAAGGGGAGACCGTCCAAAAAACAAAGGAGGGACTTGGATGAGTTCCTCAAGACTTTTCTCGCAGAGGACTGACCTTCTTCGATTTTTTACTTTTCTTTCAACGCAGAATTTTTATTTGATGTAAGGATTAAGGATCGGTGAGAAAGTTGACCCCAGGAAATGAATAAACATCCCGATCCAAAAACCTGTTTTAATCCCACTGCCCTGCAATCAAAATAAAGAGCAGAGCTAACTACTTTTTGAAGACATAAAATTCGCTCATAACCCCTACTGGAAACGAAGAATTTAGCTTTTATAACATTGTTACCAAATAAACTCAGAACTGGGTAGTTCGTGCTTTGCTTAAAAATGCATTGTAAAAATACTTGCAAGAAAGATTATGCATCGGCATTAAAAAGAGTGATGAACAAGATTATATTGCCTTTTACCGCAAGTCTACTCGCTTGCTTTTTCTCATCTTGCTTTCAATCAAGTCCATCAGGAATGGTACGACCCAGCAAGGAAAAGACCGTAATGCTCCAATGGCTCGATTTGGACGATGAGGGAATTGTGAGACTCACTGGAAACGATGGAAATCTTTCTGGATCAAGTAAACCTTTCTCAGGCGAGGCAATAGAAACCTTTGAACAAAGCCCCACAAAATCAGTTTCTCAATGGAGGAACGGTATTAAGCACGGCACCACCACAGAGTATTTTTACAACGGTCGGAAGAGAAGGGTCATTACATTCAAAAACGGTATCAAAAACGGTCTCGCAGAAGAATACAGAATTACCGGGGAATTACTGCGAAGAGAGACCTATCAAAACGGACAGCTCAACGGGGCGAAAAGCGAATGGCATCCTAATGGAGCCAAAATCCTAGAAGTCCAGATGAGAGATGGCCAACCCCACGGAGATGCTCTCGAATGGTATCCCGACGGTCTTGAAAAATCCTCCACCATTTATCGTCATGGATTGAGAGAAGGACCATCTTCAGAATGGTATCCAAACGGGCAGCGCAAGCTCGGTCTTTTCTACCAGAAGGATCAACAACATGGACAAAGAACAATTTGGTATGAAGACGGGCAGAAACGACTGACCGCACAGTTTGAAGAGGATCAGATGGAAGGAAACTCTCAGGGATGGTTCCCAGACGGACAACAGCAATTTGATTATAATTTCAGGAATAACCTCGAGCATGGAGTATGTACTGAGTGGGATTCCAACGGAAAGAAAATTTCGGAAATTCGATTTGTAGACGGAGTGGCGACACAAGATTTATTAACCGGTGAAAAAATTGTTAGTTCTGACAATGAAAATAGTTCTACATCTCCCCCGGATCCAAATGTATCAAAGGAAAATCCTGAACCCAAATTATCCACACCAGCAATTCCAAGTGAATTTTCAGCTCCTCCCCCTAGGCCAATGAAGAGTGATCCCGTTCCTGAATTAATTGATTCCCGCACAACTCCTGCTGATGAACTTGAAAGTGGTAAAACCAATATAATTTCCCCTCCTGCTCTTCCCACTTCGCTTCCATCGAAAAAAAACCTTGAAGATGAGGTTCTTATTCAACCTGAGATTTCTCCTGCTCCAGCATTGCCCGCTGTTCCTCCACCTCCACCCAATCCTCCTGTTCCGGCTTTCAATCCATTTGAGAATGAGCCTCCCGTGCCAAGCAGTGCAGAGACTTCCCCGACAGTTGAGTCATTCCCCACCCCTCCACCTCCTCCGCCACCCCCTTCTTTTAATCCCTTTGAAGACGAACCTTTACCGACTCCTCCCGTACCTTCCGAACAGGAATTGTTGGTTCCACCTCCACCTCCGCCGCCACCCGTAAGCGTGGATCCTTTCCAGTCCTCACCACCTGAGGCAGCAGGTTCAACTGAAAAGGCCCCCTTTGACCCCTTTGCTTCTGAAGATGCCGGTGTTGAACAAAATAAACCCGAGAATATTCCTCTTGGAGATGTTTTTGAAGTTCCGTCTGCAAACCCATCTGAAACTGAAAATGCATTTGACAGCCTTCCGCCGCCTCCTCCCCCTCCGCCGACATTTAACCCTTTTGACCTTCCTCCCCCACCCGGCGAATAAATATAATTACGATTGGACGGAGCTTGGGTAATAAAATTAAAGGATGGCAGCCCGGCAGGGATTCGAACCCCGACTGAGAGTACCAAAAACTCCTGTGCTACCATTACACCACCAGGCTACAAAATTTAAAATGTTCACAACTCAATTAAAGTCAAGATTCTTGCTCCAAAACAACTCATTCAATGTCCAGTAAATTCAAAAGAATTATCCTCAAAATAAGTGGCGAAATCCTCGGAAGCAGGACAGAAGGTGAGCCCATTCATGCAAAGTCATTGGAAAATATTTGCGCTGAAATCAAAGCGGTTTCTGATATGGGGGTGGAGGTAGGATTAGTGGTCGGTGGCGGAAATATTTTTCGCGGACTCCAAGGAAGCGACAAGGGAATTGATAGAACGACTGGTGATTCAATGGGAATGCTGGCCACAGTGATCAATGGACTTGCACTGATGGATAGACTTGAAAAGATGGGTTCGGTTGTTCGAGTTCAAAGTGCGATTCCGATGGATAAACTGGCCGAACCATATATACAAAGGCGGGCCATCCGACATTTGGAGAGAGGGCGAATTGTTATTTTTGTTTCCGGAACTGGAAATCCATACTTTTCCACAGACACAACCGCTGCACTGAGGGCAAGTGAAATTTCTGCTGAGATAATACTCAAGGCCACAAAAGTGGATGGCATTTACGATAAGGATCCCCATAAGCATGAAGACGCGGTCAAGTTTGATCATTTAAGTTACATGGACTGCTTGGAAAAGAGGCTTTCTGTTATGGACTCCACCGCTTTTTCACTCTGTATGGATAATGGCATGCCTATTCTTGTTTTCGACCTTCAGCAAAAGAATTCTATTCGTATGGCAGTTGCAGGAGAAAAAATTGGCACTGTTGTAAAATAATTCTTCCCATTACTATACCTCTTATTACCCAAACCACCCGCAAAATGGATACTTCTCAAATTTTCTCTAAAATGAATCAGGACACCGGCAAATCAATTGATCATGTCATGAACGAATTCAAAACTTTGCATACCGGCAAAGCAAACTCTTCTATGGTAGAAAATGTGTCAGTTGATGTATACGGCTCCGCAATGAAACTCCGCGATATTGCCGCAATCACCACTCCCGATGCCCGAACCATTCAAATTCAACCGTGGGACAAATCAAGCTGTGCCCCCATCGAAAAAGCTCTTCTTGAGGCAAAAATCGGGATCACTCCGCTCATCACTGGAGAAATTATTAGATTGCCCATTCCCGAGCTCAGCGGCGAACGGCGGGAAGAACTTTGTAAAATAGCCCAGGGATTCGCCGAGCAAAGCCGGGTGGGTGTCCGGGCATCCAGGAAAGAGGCAATGGACGCGCTTAAAATCGCACAGAAAGATGGATTGCCTGAGGATGATTTTAAAAGAGCAGAGAAAAATGTTCAAAAAAATACAGATGATGCCGTGGCCAAGATTAACGACGCTCTCGCAGAGAAAGAATCAGACCTCAGGCAGGTCTAGCTTCCCTCTTTCTCACAAGTCACATCATAGGCTTGCTTGGTAGGTGACGGAAAACTGTAAACGGTCTTGAAAAAAATAGTTGTCAAGCTTGGTACCGGTATACTCTCCGCCGGCAATGGGAACATTAGGACTGACCGAATGGAAGAATTGGCTCATAGCGTTGCAAGGCTTTCAGAGGAAGGTGTCGCAACAATAATTGTCAGTTCAGGGGCAGTCGGACTTGGAATGGGAAAATTGGGTATAGAAGAAAGACCCAAAGAACTTTCCCTGCTTCGGGCATGCGCATCGATTGGCCAGTGCCGATTGATGAACGCATGGAGTCAGTCACTGGAAAATGCGGGATTGATTACTTCCCAAGTCCTCCTTACCCGTGAGGACTTTAAGAGCAGAGAAAGATCCCGAAAGGTAGAAGAAACATTAAATACGCTGCTTAAAGAAAGAGTCGTGCCCATTGTAAACGAGAATGACTCGATAAGTGATGAGGAAATTAAATTCGGAGACAATGATGTACTCTCCGCCCTTCTCGCATCGATTGGAAAAGCGGATTTTCTAATTATTCTCTCCACCGTGAAAGGTCTGATGACAAATCCGAATACCGGTACCTTAATTCCATTCGTTGCGGAAATAACCCCTGCCATTGAAGCAGTAGCCAAGGGAACACTAAGCCCGACGGCAGTGGGCGGAATGACAACCAAGATTGAAGCCGCAAAAATAGCCTGTCGTTCCGGTTGTGCCGTTTACATTGGCAGTGGTGAAACCCCATCTCAACTAAGCGACATTATTTACGGAAAAAAAGTCCCCGGAACCTTTTTTGCACCGGCCGGCCTGGAATTGTCGGAAAGAAAGAAATGGCTGGCATTTTTCCCCCCGCCCAAAGGATTTTTAACCATCGATCAGGGCGCGGAAAACGCGATCACAAATGAAGGCGGTAGCTTACTTGCAATCGGTATTTCCGATGTAAGTGGTCAATTTGAAAAATCAGATGTGGTTGAAATTAAAAATCGAAACGGGCAAATAATAGCCCGTGGTATTACCCGATTTAGCCGGGACGAATTACAAAATGTGCGCGGAATGCAAAATAAAGAAATTCTAAAACTTTTCCCGGGTAAAAACCGCCCCGAAGTGATTCACCGTGATCATTTAGCACCTTTACAAAACGAAAAAAGCTGAAAACGCTTGCCCGTTGATCACCTTTAAGAGAAAGGTATTCTCCGTGTACGATTACGAAGACGAGGATGAGGATATGTTCGGTACTCCAAAACCGAAAAAAAGTGAGGTGGGCATTGATTTTAAATCGGAGCTGAACTCGGATCAATTTCAGGCGGTCACCGCTCCATTCGGACCCGCCTTAGTTTTGGCCGGTGCCGGTTCCGGGAAAACCAGAACACTCACTTATCGGGTGGCTTATCTCCTTAGTCAAGGAGTGAGTCCCGAGGAAATCCTTCTTTTAACTTTTACGAATAAAGCATCCAAACAAATGCTCGGTCGGGTCGAGGAATTGACGGGAGTGAGTTCACATCGTTTTCTGGGAGGAACTTTTCATCATGTTGGCGGGCAAGTACTCCGCCTATTTGGGGACTCTATTGGACTTCCACGAAATTTCACTATCTTGGACGATGCAGATTCAGATGCACTTCTCTCCGAAGTAATCCGAGATTTGGATCCCGGCTTTTTCAAATCTAAAGAAAACCCAAAAGCCAAACCAATTAAGGGAATTATCAGTTTCTCCCGCAATGTTATGGTACCTGTTGAAGATGTAGCCAAGGGACGGTATCCATCGAACAGTGAACTACTTGCAAAAATCGATTCTTTCATGCGGGACTATCAGGATACTAAAATAAGGCGGGGATTAGCAGACTACGACGACCTGCTCGTATTATGGCTCCAAGTTTTGGAAACAAACAAGGAAGCCGCCCGGTACTATCAGGAACGGTTTTCTCATATTCTCGTGGATGAATATCAGGATGTAAATTCTCTACAGTCCAAAATTGTGGATAAAATTGCCGCCAACCATCAAATTATGGCCGTGGGAGACGATGCCCAGTGCATCTACACCTGGAGGGGTGCGGACATTGATCAAATTCTTGGATTTCCGGAAAGACACCCGGGAACGAAAATTTTTAAAATTGAAACGAATTATCGAAGTTCTCCTGAAATTCTCAAGTTTGCCAATGGCATATTAGAAAATCGCAAGACTAGTGAAAATTTTACCAAGACCCTCAAGCCTTCCCAACCCCACCAAGATCTTCCAGTTGTTGTCCCCACAATAGATGGTTACCAACAGTCAAATTTCGTTTTATCCAAAGTTGAACAGCTTGTCGATAACGGCATTTGCCTTCATGATATCGCAATTCTTTACCGGGCTCATTATCACGCAATGGAACTTCAAATAGAACTCTCCCGCAGAGATATTCCATTTGTCATCACCAGCGGATTAAAGTTTTTTGAACAAGCCCATGTCAAAGACTTGGTTGCCCAGTTGCGTTTTGTGGTGAATCCCAAGGATTCAACCGCATTTTATCGGTTTGCCTGCCTTCTACCCAAAGTGGGTGAAAAAACTGCCGCCAAGCTGCTTTCAATTGCAGAAAAAATAGTCGGTGAACAGGAAGTCAAAATTACTGCGGCACTGGCCCATCCTGATTTGGTTAAAAAAGTACCGGCGGACGCCAAGGAGGACTGGGTTGGGTTAGTAGAGACATTAAGAAGTGTGGAGGAATTAACCGGTACGGCAACACCTTCAAAAGTGGTCGATGAGGCGATTAACGGATGGTATCAGGAATATTTGCACGCAACTTATGAAAACTGGCCAAGAAGGGAGGAAGATTTGGAAAGCTTGGTTGATTTTGCTGGAAAGTACGATAATTTAGCCGAGATGCTCACTCAGTTAATCCTACTGAGTTCCGAATCTGGAGACCGGGTGGTTCGTCCGGGTGAAAGCTGCCTTCGCCTGTCCACGATCCACCAATCCAAAGGTCTTGAATTTCAACATGTTTTTATTATCGGGTTGGCGGACGGTTTGTTCCCCAATAAAAGAGCGATCGACGGAGAAGGAGATCTAGAGGAGGAAAGAAGGCTTTTTTATGTGGCATCCACCCGGGCTGAACGATCGCTCCACTTGGTTTTCCCCATGCTTTCAAGTCAGAACGGAACCCAAATCCGGCTTATGCAGAGTCGTTTTCTAAAAGAGCTTCCTCAAACGCGTTATGAATTATACAATGTTCATGCTCAAAATGCGTTTGGGCAACAGTCCGGATATGGAGGGAAATGGAGTCAGTACGGAGGCGGCGGTCGAAGAGGCGGAAGATTCGGAAGATCTTACTAAAAGCAAAGACTTTTTTCCATAGCCCGCCATGGAAGCAGGCTGCAATCATGCCTCTCGGGGAATCTGTAAATCGTGCTGTATACTATTAAGTCTCCGGGTAATGAAAATTTAATTCCATCTTCTATGAATTTGAATATATTTTGACACAAAAGAGATGAGTCCTGCAGACTATTACCCAGGGCTTGAGAGCACATTAATGAGGCACAGGCTTGAAAAAGTGCCGAACCCTGGCCCGAAAAACGAATCTCCTTAATAATTAAGTCAGGTGCCATTATTTCGACCCTGCAGGAATTACCTGTCTTCGAGCTCAACCAGCTACCGGAATGGCTAAATTTTTCTAAATTTCCCTTATAGGAAGGGGCACGTGCGTGTTCCTCCAAAATTTCACGGTGCAGGGGGTTTTCCAATTTATTAAAAACTGTTTTTCCACATCATCGACTCAACGGGCTGTGGAGTCCTTTGATTATATTTTGCGGATGTTTTACTCGCGTAGTCAATCTCCACTTCTCCATCAACTTTAAAATAAATCAATTGCCCGATTGGCATCCCTGCATAGACCCGGACGGGTTGGGAAACAGATATTTCGAGAGTCCAGTGGTTACAAAAACCAACATCGCCCTTTCCTGCCGTTGCATGTATGTCAATACCCAATCGGCCCACACTTGATTTACCTTCGAGGAAAGGAACATATTCACGAGTTTCAGTATACTCTTCTGTAGCCCCAAGGTAGGTTTTACCCGGTCGCAGTACAATACCATCTTTCGCAATTTCGAACCGCTCCACCTTGTTATGCTTCTTGGCATCAATTACATCGTCCACATAGCAGGCAAGATAACGGGAAAGGTGAACATCATAACTGTTGGTTCCCAGGCAATCGCGATCGTAGGGCTCAATCACGATGTCATTTTTTTTAATGGCGAGCAGGATTGAAGAGTCCGATAAAATCATAGAGTTTTTCTTTTTAAAATAAGAAAGGATGAATCGCAAAACATTTTGCTATGTTTAAATTTCTAAAAACTAAAAGCAATAACATGCCCTCCAGACAGACTAAAAAAAACTTAGAAACCTGTCTCTAAAAGTGCAGGTTTTCCTTGGAAGAAATTACATTCCTTTTTCCTATCCGCAAAAAGCAAACTTGATTTAAGCAAATGGACGGTAAACTCCAGGGGCTGGAACAGGATACTCTCCGTTTTCACCAGGAACCACTGGTGGGGTGGTATCCCATGTGTAATGATCGATTCCAGGCGCATACTCTCTTCCATTCTTTAACAAATCATCCGCTTCAATTTCCTTTCCGGAATAACAGGCTTCGCGACCCAATATAGCAGTAAAGGTACTCATCGCACCGTACTCGGCTTCATTGTAGTACTCTCCTTTGTGCAAAGCTTCAATTAAATCTTTTTGTTCC
>MDTB01203364.1_pt1 | contig 11629 bp, 13 predicted proteins | sample 811161 | NCBI WGS metagenome assembly MDTB01 (sample SAMN05326650, study PRJNA326480) | marine metagenome | isolation source: seawater | place: Mediterranean Sea | collected 2009
ATTGGTGAATGGGACGTGCTGACCATATGGCACGCCAACGAGGGAAACTTAAAAAAACTTCATAGCATCAAATATCCGCATTCACTTGGACTTTTTTATTCCGCGGTTACACAGAGGGTGGGCCTCAAGCCATGCGAGGAAGAATATATTTTAATGGGTATGTCGGGATGGGGCCACGACAAATATTCTGAAAAAATAAGCAGCGATTTGTTTGACGACAGCCATCTGCTAAAATTAAAATTTAACCTTCATAAAGGTCTCGGCGCATATGGACAAGATTGGGAAACTTTTGATTTTGCAGCTAGCACTCAGGCTTTGACCGAAAAAATATTGGAAAACATTGTTTCGACAATGAAGAAGCAATACCCAGATATAAACAATTTAGTCTACATGGGCGGATGCGCCTTAAACTGCGTTGCTAATGGTATTGTTCTGCCAAAATATTATGATAACGTTTGGATTATGCCCAACCCTGGCGATGCTGGTTCTTCACTTGGCTGCGCAGCTGCTGTCGGAAAAAAACATCTAGACTGGCGAGGACCATTTTTGGGAACTAATATTCCCGGAGAGTATCCCGTCAAAGATGCTCTTACTCTTCTGAAATCAGGGAAAATATTCGGAATCGCTTCCGGCCGAGCAGAGTTCGGACCAAGAGCTCTTGGAAATCGGAGCCTATTGGCCGACCCACGCGGAGATGACATAAAAGACCGTGTTAACGAAATCAAAAAAAGGCAAAAGTTCCGTCCCTTTGCTCCTGCAGTTTTAGAAGAGCATGCTAGTGAAATATTTGATATGCCGATTAAAAAAATTCCATACATGCAGTATACTGTTAAATGTAAACAACCAGATAAATATCCTGCAATTTGTCATGTAGACAACACTAGTAGAATTCAAACCGTTTCTCAGAAAGACAATCCGGGATTTTATTCTCTTTTACAAGAGTTTTATAAAGAAACTGGATGTCCCATGCTTCTAAACACTAGTTTAAACATAAAAGGTCAACCAATTGTTAATGATGTTTCTCACGCAAAGGAATTTAAAAACCATTATGGGGTAGAGGTATTAACTTGAGTTTTGTCGACGTTGAAAATTTCGAAAAGGCTATCGCATCTTTCTATGGAGCGAAATATGCGATTGCTGTGGACTGTTGTACTCATGCTATTGAGCTTTGTTTAAGATACAAAGAAGTGAAACATTTCACAGTTCCTAAGAGAACTTATATTTCAGTCCCGTTCCTTGCGCCGAAATTAGGAATTAATTTCGATTGGCGCGACGAGAACTGGATTGATTATTATTTTTTAGGAGGCACAAATATTGTCGATGCGGCTGTGCTCTGGAGGAAAAATTCTTACATTCCAGAAACTCTGATGTGTGTAAGTTTTCAATTTAGAAAACATTTAAGTCTTGGCCGCGGAGGAATTATATTAACAAATGACAAAAATTCTGCAGAAATATTAAAAAAAATGTCATATGACGGTAGAATACCTAATGCGCCATGGCGCGAACAGGATATATCCATAATAGGGTATCACTACTACATGACGCCAGAGACAGCTCGTTTGGGTTTAGAAAAATTGCCAGAAGCAATTTCGACACCTCCGAAAAAATGGGTTATAAACGACTGGCCAGATCTATCTAAAATGGAGGTCTTTAAATGGAAAAAGCATTAATAACGGGAATTTCAGGGCAAGACGGAAGCTATTTAGCGGAATACTTGTTGGGTTTAGGATATGAAGTGCATGGCACCGTCAGACGCCACTCAGTAGCAGAAAATCAAAATTTTAGGCTGCACGATATAGCTGACAAGGTCAAGTTTCACTATGCAGATATGAATGACGTACACTCGATTAACAACGTGGTTCGATCGGTGATGCCTACAGAAATTTATAATCTAGCTGCAATGAGTCACGTCCGAGTTTCGTTCGATGTCCCCGCGTATACGATTCAAACCAACGCCTTAGGTGTTTTAAACATATTAGAAGCCTATAGGAATATCATTCCATCTGCCCGATTTTACCAAGCATCATCTTCTGAAATGTTTGGAAATTCTGTTGATAGTGATGGCTCTCAAAGGCTAACCACTCCGATGAATCCGGTAAGTCCGTACGGTTGCGCAAAAGTAATGGGCTACAATCTTGTTCGCCACTATCGTCACGCATACGGTTTGCATGCATGCAACGGAATTCTTTTTAATCATGAATCACCACGCCGTGGGATTAATTTCGTAACAAACAAAGTCGTAAAAACTGCAGTTGAAATTTCTTTAAACCTTAAAAATGAATTGGTTTTAGGAAACCTAGACTCGTTTCGGGACTGGGGTCATTCGAAGGACTATGTCAGGGCAATGCATGCAATAGTTAATCATGAAAATCCAGATGAATTTATTGTTGCAACTGGGGAAACTTGGAGCGTGAGAAATCTTTGTGAAAAGATCTTTTCGAAGCTTGATATGTCTTATCAGGATTATGTCAGACAAGACCCAAGATATATGCGCCCGGAAGAATTGAAATATCTTAAAGGTGATGCATCAAAGATTAAAAAAATTCTTGGCTGGAAACCAGAGTATACTTTTGATACGATGTTAGATGAGATGATTGCTAGCTGGCATGATAAACTTGGGGAGAACCGATGAGAATATTAGTTACAGGTGGTACTGGAATGGTCGGCCAGGCCATTTCTAGAATAGATTCTAACCATGAAATAATATTAGTAGGATCTGCAGACTACGATTTAAAAAATTCTTTAGACTCAACTAAGATGATTATTGACGCAAAGCCTGACGCAATCGTTCATCTGGCTGCAAGGGTTGGCGGAATCAAAGGTAACACCGATTATATAGCTGATTTCTTTTATGATAATATATTAATCAACACTAACGTTTTAGAATCAGCTAGAATGCTTGGCGTCCAAAAACTAGTGTCCTTCCTTTCGACATGCGTATACCCGGACTCTGCAGCTTTTCCGCTGACTCCAGATAAAATACATCTTGGTCCCCCGCATGAAAGTAATTTTGGATATGCATATGCTAAAAGAATGCTAGATGTGCATAGCAGAGCGCTTCGAAAGCAATATGGGCTTAAGTATACTTCTGTGATTCCAAACAACCTGTATGGCAAAAATGATAATTTTGATTTAGAAAATAGCCACGTCATCCCAGCGATTATTAGAAAAATCTGGGAGGCGAAGCAAAACAATTCGAAAGTAGTCCTCTGGGGTGACGGGAGTCCATTAAGGGAATTTACACTTTCGGATGATATTGCTAAGATTTTAATAAAAATACTAGAAAGTGACAACGACTTCGTTACCCCGATAAACATTGGATCAACCGGCGAATATTCTATAAAACAGGTCGCCGAAATGATATGTGACATTATCGGATATAAATTTCGAAACATAGAATGGGACGTCACAAAACCTGCAGGACAATATCGAAAACCAAGCTCGAATGAAGAATTTGTATTAAAGTTCCCAAATTTTCAGTATACCGATATATCAAAAGGCTTGACCGAAACGTGCAAATGGTTTATGGAGAATTATCCAAATGTCAGAGGAGTCTAAAAAGAAGAACGTTTTAGTTACAGGCGTAGCAGGGTTGTTAGGAAGCCATGTTGCTTCCTTTTTGATTAAAAAAGGACACAACGTTGTTGGAATTGACAATCTCAGCGGCGGCTATTCTGAAAACATTCCTGAAGAAGTAAAATTTTATCATGCTGACCTATTGCGTACTCCTTTGGTTAAAAACGTTATTAAAAACGAAAAAATCGATGTTGTTTATCATTTCGCCGCGTACGCAGCTGTCGGTTTAAGTCCGTTCATTCGAAAGTTCAATTATGAAAATAACGTCATCGCTTCCGTTAATTTGATTAATTCATGCATTGAAAACAATGTAGAAAAGTTTGTTTTTGCTAGTTCTATGGATGTCTACGGCGCTCAAGAGCCGCCTTTTACTGAGAACATGATACCTATGCCACAAGATCCGTATGGTATAGCCAAGTACGCGATAGAGCAAGACCTAGGAAACGCATACAGACAGTTTGGGCTGAAATATACAATAATTAGGCCTCACAATATCATAGGCCCTCACCAGAATATATGGGACCGATATAGGAATGTCGCAGGCATCTGGATAAGAAAAGCAATGGCAGGTGACTCATTAACAATATATGGCGATGGTGAGCAAAGAAGAGCCTTCAGTGACGTAAAATATTATCTTGAAGCTTTCGAAAGCTTGATTTGGAACAGATCAACAGATCAACAAACATTCAATATAGGTGCTGATCGCGATGTATCGATCAATGAACTTGCTAGAATCGTGCAGGACGTAGCTCATCAGAAGATGGGGATCAGACCGCCACTACTTTATCTTGAACCCCGAGATGAGGTCAAGAATATGTGGTGTAATCACGATAAAGCAAAGAATATTTTAAATTTTGTAGACAAAACAAACTTATATGATCTGATATTAGAAACTTGGGATTGGGCTGTACAAATTAAGCCAAAGCCAGTAAAATATATGAAATATGAAATAGACAAAGGGATATATTCATATTGGAGAAAAAATGGAAAAAAATGAAATTCAAAAATTAGTCGACATCCGATCCGATCTTTTGTCATTCTATAATGCTTTGGATGCAAAAAACGAACCAACCGCAGTTATTAAGCAGGCCTCTGTTGCTTTGGAAGTTGAAACAGTCATCAAAAAAATTGATGCTGTTTTAAAACATTATGTTAACTTTTCTTAGGAGAGCTGAATGATAACAACTGTTGGAATAATTGGCCAAGGATTTGTAGGATCAGCCATAAAAAACACTTTGTCTAAATACTATAACGTCCATGCGTACGACATCGATCAGTCCAGAAGCTCGAGCTCTCTTGAGAAAACTTTAATCGAATCGGACATAGTGTTTGTCTGTGTACCTACCCCTATGAGAAAAGATGGTTCATGTGATACTCGTATTTTAGAGTCCGTTTTTCATAATTCTTATGAAATAATTAAAAAAGCGGACCCCGAACCGAAACATTCTGATTTTGTTAAAAGGCAAAAAACAAAAAAGATTCTTGTAATAAAGTCGACTGTCCCTCCCGGAACAACGGAGAAAATTAGTAGGAAGTATCCTAGGCTTGACGTATGCTTTAGCCCTGAATTTTTGACCGAAGCCAATTCAGAAGCAGATTTTGCCAATCAAACAAGAATTATAATCGGCGGGGATGGAGCGAAATCAGTGAAAACATTGTTCCGCAAGCCCTTCCCTAATGCTGCAATTGTAGTAACAAAATCAGAAACAGCTGAAATGGTAAAATATTTCACAAACTGCTTTTTGGCAACAAAAGTCACTTTTGCGAACCAAATGTATGAAATTTGCTCAAAATCGGGCATCGATTACGATAAAGTTTGTGAATATGCGTTGTATGATGAGAGAATTGGTAAAAGCCATTTGGCAGTTCCAGGCCCGGATGGCGATTTAGGATACGGCGGCCACTGTTTTCCCAAAGATCTCGCTGCAATGATTTATTTTGCAATTAAATCAGATTCAGACGGCTATTTGCTAAAGGCTGTTGAGTCTTTCAATGAAAGAGTAAGAACAAACAAAGATTGGGAACAAATGAAAGGAAGGGCAGTGTCGCATGACTAATCAGAAGACAGCTCTAATTACCGGAATAACTGGACAAGATGGTTCTTACTTGGCAGATCTCCTTTTGGAAAAAGGCTATCGAGTAATTGGCGTTAAAAGAAGAACATCGATAATTTCTACGCAAAGGGTCGACCATCTTTATACAGATAAAAATTTTAAATTGGTCTACGGTTCAATGCACTCCTCTGATTGGATGTACAAAACGCTAACAAAGTATAAACCTGATGAAATCTACAACCTCGCAGCCCAAAGTCACGTAAGAGTCAGTTTCGACAACCCTGAAGAGACCGCAGATATTGTTGCGTTAGGAACACTAAGGCTGATTGAAGCCGTTAGGCATCTTGTACCTGATGCTAAGTTTTATCAGGCATCGAGCAGCGAAATGTTTGGAGACAACCCTGAGGCGCCACAAAGTGAAACGACTTCATTGATGCCGGCTAGCCCCTACGCATGCGCAAAAGTGTTTAGCCACAACTTAGTAAGAAATTATCGCATCGCATATAACATGTTTGCTTGTTCCGGAATATTGTTCAACCATGAATCCCCACGCCGCGGCGAGACGTTTGTGACTAGAAAAATAACAATGGCAGCAGCTCGTATTAAAATGGGATTGCAGGACAGACTTTGTCTGGGCAATCTCGAGGCTAAAAGGGACTGGGGACATGCCAAAGACTATGTAAAAGCAATGTGGTTGATGCTGCAGCAAGACGTTCCGGAAGATTTTGTTATCGCCACTGGACAAACATATTCTGTTAAAGAATTTCTGAATTTAGTTTTCGAACATGCCGGATTAAACATTGATGATCATGTTGAAATCGACCAACGCCTCTTCCGGCCCCATGAGGTACCTTTGTTATTAGGTGACGCATCCAAAGCAAAATCTAAATTAGGGTGGATTCCTAAACATGATTTAAAAAGCATTGTTAAGGACATGTATCATTCTGATTTTAGAATAGCTGAAAAAGAAGCAAAATCTAGAATGGCAAATATATCTCCTTTGGCATATACAACTAATCCTATTTAACTTTTTACCACTATAACGTTATTTTAAACGGGAGGAGTATTATCGTGAATATTAAAAAATTCCCAACATCAAAAGGCCATATATCTTTTTCAGAGGTTAAAAATTGGGCTGAGTGTCCTTTTCGGCACTATCTAATGTATGTGAAAAAAATAAATGTATATAAGGACAACCCTTATGCAGATTTTGGAACATTAATTCATGATTCTATTGAGGCGTATTTAAACGGCAAAGAATTTGATTTAGAAAAAATTAATTTAAGCTTAGACACTATTTGGGATGAGAAAGGATATGACTCTCCAGAATATATAAAAGAGGTTCAAGATCAAAGAGCATCGAATGGCTGGAAATACAATCATGAAAGTTTGGAAGACTATAAAGATTCAGCTAAAAAGATTACTAGTGATTTTAAGGTTTTCATGGATGAGACATTCCCAGGCTGGCAGCCAATATCTGCTGAGGTCGAACTATACGAATCCCTGCAGGATGACCTTAAGTTTAAAGGATTTATCGATTGTGTCATAGCGAAACCAAAAAAACCAGGTTCGGACAAGATTGAATACTGGATAATCGATTGGAAGACAACCGGCCCTAAGGGCTGGTTTTACAAGAAGAAAAAAGAATTTTTAAGTCTGGCACAAGTTGGACTATATAAAAGTTACTGGGCAAAAAAGCACAACGTTCCACTGAAAGATATCAAGACAGGCTATGTCTTTTTAAAACGTGGAGCTAAATCTGGAAGCACATGTGAACTTTTAGCAGTATCAACCGGTCCTAAGTTTATTGAAAAAGCTGACGACCTAGTTGAAAAAATGATTACTAACGTTCGAAAGGGAACGAAGTTAAAGAATTATAACAATTGTACCTTTTGTTCGTACAAGGAAACGGAGCATTGCAGTGGTAAAGGCTGGTAAAAAATATAAAATATTAATGTTGAGTGATCACGCGCTGTCGACCAGCGGAGTGGGAACACAGTCACGACATTTAATAAATGGTCTCTTAGAAAAAGATTGCTGGTCTGTCAGACAATTCGGCGCAGCGATGAAGCATGATAATTACGATGTAGTGCACATGTCTCCAGACTTTATAATTAAGCCGATTGACGGATTCGGTAGTAAAGAAATGCTAAGATTAGCTCTGGCGACAGAAAAACCTGACATCCTTTTTATTTTTACTGATCCTCGATTCTTTTATTGGCTATTCGAAATGGAAGATGAAATTCATCAGGTGTGCCCAATTGTTTGGTGGCATGTTTGGGACAACAAACCCTACCCAGAATTTAATGACCCATTTTATCATTCAACAGATTTAATTAATTGTCACAGTTACCATACCTACGAGCAATTGAAAGAATTCCATCCCGAGAAAACAAATTTTATTCCTCATGCTATACCTCCTGAAATATTTTTTCCAGCTCCAAAGGAACAAGCATTATCTTGGAAGGCACAAGTACTAGGCGAACACAGGTTAGATCACTTTGTTGGCTTTTGGGTTAACAGAAACGCCCGACGAAAACGTCCTGGAGATCTTCTCTGGGCTTGGAAAATATTTTTAGATAAACTTCAAACAGAAGAAGGCCACAAAAAAGCATCTCTGGTCATGCACACAGATCCAACTGACAAAGAAGGCCCAAACCTCCTATCGTTAGTAGAACAATTGGGAATAAGAGAGAATGTCGTCTTCTCTCCGGAAAGAATTGGATTTGAACAAATGAATGCATATCACAACCTGGTCGACTTTACAATAAACGTTTCTTACGCAGAAGGTTTTGGCCTATCGACTCTCGAATCGATGATGACCGCCACGCCAATCATTGCACCGTGTACTGGGGGACAAACCAGACAGGTTGTAGATCATAGAGATGGATCTGAGAATGGGTTCGCTTTACCAATTGAATTACAAACATTGGTTGGAAGCCAGTCTGTTCCTTATATTTACGAAGATTACACTTCATCTCAAACTATCGCTGAAAAAATCTGGAAAATGTATGAGCTCGGGCCTGATGGTAGAGAAGCCCTCGGCCAAAAAGCAAAGGCATATGCTGATTCAGAGTTTTCTTATCAAAAAACAGTTGATCTCTGGCATGATTCTATGATATCGGTTATCGAAAACTGGAAAAGCACATATGAATATTACACTGTGGAGGAGTTATAATGGCTAACATACACATGAGAGGTCCATTGCTGACGCAATCCGGTTATGGAGTACATGCCAGGCAAGTTTTTAAGTGGGCTGCATCAAGAGGTCACAAAGTATTTGTCCAGGTAACTCCATGGGGAATCACACCATGGCATTTAGACGGTAAGAGCTGTGAGGGCCTTATTGATAAGATTATGGCATCCACAGCGCCCCCACAGACCAAGCCAGACATCTCAATACAAATACAACTTCCAAACGAATGGGATCCGAACCTCTGCAGAAAAAACATCGGGATTACAGCAGGGGTAGAAACGAATATATGCTCGCCTAAGTGGGTTGAGGCATGCCGGAATATGGATGCCGTCGTTTTCCCATCAGAATTTTCCGCAAATACATTTATAAACTGTGGATTTGAAAACCCTACTATCATAAGTGAGACTTACTATCCTACTTGTTTAGAAGATCCTTTGATCCTAGACGCTGTCGAACACGTTCCAACAGAAAAAAACTTTTTAATGTTCGGACAAATGACAGGAACTGATAGTTCACTTGATCGGAAAAACACTTTAGATACTATAAAATGGTTTTTTGAGGGCTTTTCAAATTATGATGTGGGTCTATTTATAAAAACAAACAGCGGTACAAACTGTAAGATGGACCGAAGAGTCACACAACGTCATCTTGGCAATTTTATTAATACGATAAGGCCAGAAAACTGTAAAGCAAAAATATATTTAATCCATGGTTCTATGACTGAACATGAAGTTTCTAGTTTATATAAGTCGAAAAAAATAATAGGATTAGTTTCTGCTACCCGTGGTGAAGGCTTTGGTCTTCCACTCCTCGAGGCTGCAGTTTCAGGCCTTCCAGTTGTAGCAACCAACTGGTCCGGGCATAAAGACTTTTTAGATAAAGGAAGCTGGTTACCGGTTGATCAAAAATTAATTCCTGTGCCAACCGCAAAACTAGATGGCACTATTTTCGTTCCCGGGTCACAATGGGCGCAGCCAGATAGCAGCGACTTCATAAGTAAACTAAAAGAGCTCTACAAAAATGAAGATTTTTACAGAAAAAAGGCTGCCGACTTAAGTTTAAAGATTCAGAAAGATTTAAATTTTGAAAAAATATGCAATGAATATGACAAACTTTTGGAAAATTTATGAGCCCTTTAGTGCCTTGGTTTCTTTTAGGAGGGTGTTTTATTGCACTGTTAGTATCTTTATGGTATAATTATAAATTTGCAAGGATAATTATGAAAGTTGAAGACTCTGTGTCTGAAAGTTTAGACGTATTAGATCAACGCTACAAAAAAATATCAAAAATATTAGAAATTCCGCTTTTTTTTGATTCTCCACAAGTCCGACAAGTCGTTAATGACATTCAGGCTTGTAGGGACACTATATTAATGACTGCAAATAAAATTGCAAAACTAGAGGAGGAAACAGATGGCAAAGAATAAAAAGTTTCGTAAAATAAAAAGACCATCCTCCGGAAAGAAACCATATTTCACAAAAGACACCCAACAGGCAATAAAGGAATATGTAAACTCATCTGATGAAGATTTTAGAGCAAAAATATACGAAAAAGATATTGAGCCGGCACTTAACAAATTAAGTGAAAATTTAATATTCGTATATGGGTTTCATAAACAACATCCAGACGTCGGTGTATTGAAGCAGGATTGTGTTATTAATTTATATGAAAATCTTCATAAATTTAACCACGATTTAGGAAAGAACGCATTTTCGTACTTTAACGTCGTTGCCAAAAATTGGTTGATAATACAATCTAGAAGAAGAAAAAAGAGAACTGACCGCTTGGTCTATATAGATGATGACAGTTTGTCTATCGTCGACAAATATGCTGTTGAGTCCTATCAGATTGCACCCTCTCCAGAGGCGGCCATGGATCGGGAAGAAAATATCGATGCAATGAAAGATTTGCTTCGTGAAATAAGAACAAGAGCAAAAAATGACTCTGAAAGAAGATGTGTCGATGCAATATTGCAGATATTTGGGAATGTAGACCAGTTAGACTATCTAAATAAGCGCGCAATATTTGTTTATGTAAGAGAAATATCCGGACTAAATTCGAAGCAACTTTCAGTTTGCATGTCGTCTTTAAGAAAAACGTATAGAGACTTAGTAGGTCCAGATAAAAAATACGATATTTTTTAGGAGATTTAAATGTCAAAAAAATCAGAGCTCACTTACGAAGATATAAAGAAAAAGGTTGATTCATTCGGAGGCTTGCTAGATTCAATTGAGAACATTGAGGGAAAAAAGAAGCAGCTTTGGAAAGAAATATATGAAAACGCGTTTATCGACCGAATGAACGCATATATGCTGTTTACTGATGCCTATACTTCGATGGGTGGAGGTATAAATGATCATATACAGCTCGGAGCCCAGCTTTCGAAATATATAGAAAGAATGAACAAAGCCAACGATCAATTAATCAAGCTCGCCGAGTTAATTTCAAAGGAAGAAGAAAGATCCTCAGTGATTGACTCAGAGGATATATTTAAGCAGATTCAGGGTTAAAAATGGCAGATTTTAAAGAAGCTTTTGTTGAAGAGGTTATTATTGACGTCAGCATAGAGGAGCTAGCTGAAAGAGCAGAGACTGATGATCCATCTATTAGCGCCGATGATATTTTAAATGCCCCGCATCCTTCACTGATAGTAAGGGAATTTGATAATCCTCAAAAACAAAATATAGCGTACCCCTTTTTCCCCGCTTATTTTATGTCTCCTGCAAAAGTTGGAGATCACGTCTGGACAGTAAATCTAGGAGATCAGCTGTATTGGATATGTAGAAAAAACCAAAAATTAAAT
>MDTB01212314.1_pt1 | contig 11629 bp, 10 predicted proteins | sample 811161 | NCBI WGS metagenome assembly MDTB01 (sample SAMN05326650, study PRJNA326480) | marine metagenome | isolation source: seawater | place: Mediterranean Sea | collected 2009
ATCTAATAACAAAACTTTTGGCCGTAAAATCAAAGCAAAAGAGCCTACATGGCTGCTTTATGAAACGCGCGATGATGAGGTCGAAGACCACAAAACGCCTATTCCTGAAACATCAGAATAAGGGCGTATTGAACGCGACCATAAATTTTACAAATACCCGCTGACATTTTAGCGGGTATTTTTATAGCCTCCGCTTTTTATATTCCTTATACTAATGGCAGAAATTCATGCCGCGCCTTCGCGGCCTTATCAGAGAGCAAAAATACAAATGGTCATGCGTAAATGCCTACTCACCTTCATCGCCCTTGCATCAACGCTAATTTTCACTGCCTGTGATGATAAAACAGAGGAAACACAGACAATGCGCCCCAATTTATTGATGCAGCCAATTGCCTTTCGGGATTTACAGGGCTGGGAAGCGGATGAACATAAAAAGGCTTATCATGCCTTTGAAAATTCATGTGCGCGGATTGCTAAATCACAAAAACAAGGCAATTTTGAGCGCGAAGACCCACGCTTTGGGTCGTGGGATCAGTGGCGCGCGATTTGCGCCGCTATGCAAAGCGCAAAAATTACTGATGACCAAGATGCGCGCTTGTTTTTCGAAACATATTTCACCGCCCATAGCATTAAGGCTGACGACGATGAAAACGGCCTGTTCACGGGGTATTACGTCACTTCACTGAGTGGATCAAACGTAAAAACAGAAACATACAAACACCCAATTTACGCCAAGCCAGATGATTTGGTGATGGTTGACCTCGGCGCATTCCGTAAAGATTTAAAAGGCCGACGCATTGCGGGCACGGTGAAAGATGGCCGCCTCTACCCCTATGCTGATCGCGCGGAAATTGAAACCAAAGGCCTTGATGTCGACGTATTGCTTTGGGCAAATGACCCGACGGATGTATTCTTCCTCCATATTCAAGGCTCAGGGCGCGTTAATATGGTTGATGGCTCGCACCGCTTCATTGGTTATGCAGGGCAAAATGGCCATCCGTATAACGCGATTGGTAAGTTCTTAATCGAAGACGGCGAAGTGCTGCGCGAAGACATGTCGATGCAAGCAATCCGCAAATGGTTAGAAGATAACCCGCAAAAGCGCGATGATTTGCTCAATAAAAATCCATCCTATGTCTTTTTCAGAAATTTAGACCGCGATGGCGCGATTGGCGGTGAGAGCGTTGTCCTTACGCCAGAGCGCTCCCTTGCTATTGACCACACATATTACCCTTACGGCCTGCCGCTATGGTTGGATGCTGCACATCCTGAACAAGGCCGCCCCGCTATGCGCCAATTAATGATCGGTCAAGATACAGGCGGCGCAATTCGCGGGCCAGTGCGCGGCGATGTGTTCTGGGGCTATGGCGAAAGGGCCGAAAAATACGCAGGGCCAATGAAATCCAAAGGCAAATTATGGGCATTACTACCGCGCCAAGATTTGTAATGAAAATTTAAAATTAAGCCACGTATTTATTATCAATCGCGAAGCGGCCCAGAGCTTCATCTTGGTTGGCTTGCAGCTTGTCTGCGTTAAAGCCATCAATCATTGTATTGAAAATTTGATACCAGTTAATTTCTGCCTTTAAATGCAGAAAAACTGAACCAAGCCCCAGCGCGGCGCGATCCATAAAGACAAATTCACGCGGAATGGTAATACCGCCAAGTTCGCGCAATTTCTGATGCACTTTTTCCGCTGTCTCGCGCCCGTAAATGCCATTAGTCACTTCGCCAATGGGGCGGATTTTATCATCCATTAATGGGCCGTAAAGGAATCCTGCCCAAATGCTCAACGTTTCAATATGTTCTTTGCTGAGATCATGGAAGCCCCAGCTTTCAAAGGCATGAACGGCAAGAGCGGTGTCGTTATTCATCAGCGCGTGGTAAAGATCAACTGAGCCTTGAACGAAGCGCGGCGGGAAAATCCGCACGCAGCCAAAATCCATTAAATTAATGCTATGATCGTCGCGGATCGAATAATTCCCCAAATGCGGGTCGCCGTGAATAATGCCGTAATGGTAAAGTGGCACATACCATGCCTTAAACATGTTGAGTGCAATTTGATTGCGTACCTCAACATCATCGTTAATATAACTCATAAGCTTGCCACCATCCTGCCATGTGGCGGTCAGTAGGCGGTCAGTTGAATGCGATTCGACAACCTCAGGAATATGGACGCTGTCTTCAGCGCGCAGCATATAATCATAGAGCTTCATATGCTGAGCTTCTAATTCATAATCAAGCTCTTCATACAGGCGCTCAGCGAGTTCGCTATGAACATGTTTGGTTGAGATCGCTTTATCGTAGCGCTCATAGATCGAAAAAATCATTTTTAGCTGTTTTAAATCAGCATCAATCGCGCTGTGCATATCGGGATATTGCAATTTACAGGCAACTTTGCGCCCATCATGCAATGTTGCGCGATGCACCTGCCCCAGTGATGCGGCGGCGGCGGCTTCATGTTCAAAATCAGCGAATTTATCCTGCCATGATGTACCAAGCTCCGTTTTCATCCGGCGTTTGACGAAAGGCCAGCCCATAGACGGCGCCTCGGATTGTAGGCTTTGGAAAGCCTGCGCATATTCGGGCGGCAGAGCTTCGGGGATGGTAGCTAAAATCTGCCCGACTTTCATCAGCGGGCCTTTTAAATTGCCCAGCGCCATGGTCAGCTGCTCTGCATGTTGGGATTGGTTGATTTTTAAGCCTAAGAATTTATCAGCGGCAAGCCGCGTGGCAAGGCCAGCCATTGTCGTTGAAACGCGCCCATATCGTAAGGAACGTTTACCAAAGCTAGATTTATTCTCGTTGTTTTCGACCATCACAAAGCCTTATTTTGATATTGAAATATTAAAATATACGGAACTGGCAAAAGGTAAAGGCCAAAGCGTTATAAAGCGCGTTATAAAATGCAGAACTTCGCGCTTTCTGATTTTGGTATCTTTATGCTAAACTATATATCAGGAGAATTCGATATGAACGCAACGTGCCAAATGAAAGATCAGATTTTACAAGCAGCCTTACCTGACATCGTGTTTGATGGCTGGCAGGATATTACAATATACCGCGCTTTGGATAAAATCGGTCATGAAAAAGAGGTTTATAAAGCCGTTTTTCCCAAAGGCGTAGCAAGCGTTATTGAGCATTTTTCAGATTGGGCAGACCGCCAAATGCTGCGCGCCCTAGAAAGTACAAACATTGAAGATATGCGCATCCGCGACCGTATTCGCCGCGGCGTCCTTACTCGCCTTGAGATATTAGAGCCGCATAAAGAAGCGGTCACCGGCGCGATGAAATATTGGAGCATGCCCCATCGCGGCCTTAAAGCGGGGCAAGGTCTGTGGCATAGCGCGGATCGTATCTGGCTCTGGGCGGGGGATACATCAACGGACTATAACCGCTATACCAAGCGCGGCCTGCTTTCTGCCATATTGGCCTCGACAACTTATGTCTGGCTACAAGATGACAGCGCGGATCATGCGAAAACCAAGGCGCATCTCGACGCGCGGATTGAAAATATCATGCAAATTGGCAAAGTAATGGGCAAGCTGAAAGGCTTTAAAGCGCCAAAATGCAATAAGAAACAAAAGGACGCGCGCACAGCCGTTTAAAGAATATAAAGAAATAGGAATCACCATGCGTAAATCAATCAAAACAATGGCGTTAATTTGTTGCTGCGTTTCAAGCTTGGCTTTGACGCATGTGAATATCGCGCACGCCCAGCAACAAAGCCAGTCTTTAACCGATAAGGTCAAAGGCCTGTTCAATAAAAACGATGATAATCTTAAACCGCATGAAACATTAGAAGCGCCCTTTGCCACCGACGGGCAGACCACTGCAGGAAATAAGAATTCACTAATGTTCTTATATGATAAAGAACTTACCGGTACGACGGATGGCAATTTGCTTTCAAAAGCGCACCGCACGGATGCACAAATGTCAGAATGGGCAATGGCGGTTGTTACCAACTTGCTCAGCTTTGATTACCGTGAAGCGCAAGCGCATATTAATAAATATCAAAGCCTTTTTACCCGCCCTGCATTGGCGGAATATATTCAGCAAGTTAATCGCTCTGAAATTGTTCGCGCAATGAAGCAAAGCGGCCTAGTCAGCGTTGCGATGTTTGAAGAAATGCCGCTTGTGCAAAATAAAGGTGTATCGGCGGGTATATATCGCTGGGTTTTTGATTTCCCTGTGACGGTTACTTTCCGCTATACAGGTAAACGTGCGCGTAAGAATGCGAGTGAACACACCATTATTATGCAAGTCAAAATGCGTGCTGCGCGTGTGCCTAGCGATAAAGGGCTTGATGGCGCTTTGATTGAAAGCTGGACAATGGAAGTCGCTGAAGTCAAAGAAGCTGAGCCGATCAAAAAACGCTAATGCGCTTCAATAATCAGCAAAAAAACACCCTTAAGAAGAAATCTTCTCAAGGGCTTAAAGTTTCAGGGAGTATGCATATAGATATGGGGAGAACTTGACCCGTATCTATGATGAATTTCGTTGTTTATGGCGCTAAATTAGTGGCGCGCTGGGAAGCTAATCACATTATTTTCATGTGTTTGTTTTTGGTGATAATTGGCCTTATAAGCTTCTTCAATTTCTTCCATGCTTGGCAGCTGCGCATCTTCGCGGGCGCTGAGCGTATCAAATTCCTCTAACAGCGCCTCGGCAATTAGTTTATGGGCATTGGACTGAATTTGAAACACGCGTAAAATCTGTTTGGTTGCATCATCAATGGCGGATGATGATAAAACAATGCCGAGCATCTCATTAAGCGCTTCTAAATCTTCAGGTAATGTCGAGAGTAAATCATAAACATTGTGCTGATCCATAACATGGGTCGTGCTTTGCGCGTTTTCTAACCAAAGCGGCGCATATTCACTGACATATTGGCGTGATTGCAGGGTTAATGTCCCCATTAATGGTGTTTTACGAATGCCTGCAAAATGGCCTAACTCGGCAATGCTTGCAGCCATGGCAAGAAAGGCTGTATCAGGCTCCATCTCGCTTAAAATCTGGTGAAGGGCAAGAAGCTCGTCTTCTTCTAATTTACGGCCTTCAATAAGAACCTCAGATACTGCAACAGGGACAGTCAGTTTTGCCATCAGCAATGCTGTTTGTTGGTCGTTTAATCTTTCTACGGCTTTTATTTGTCTCATTGTTCTAAACCCTAAATGTTTTTTTAATCCAAGAAGTTTTCTTCCTTGTTTTAAGTTTTAGACCATAAAGGTTATCAACATCTTAATAGCGCAATAAAAATGAAATTTTTTATCATTTATTTTCTTCACGCATAAAAATACCCGCCTTAATCATAACAGGCGGGTATTTATTATACTTTATATATATAAGGCGAGAATTATGGCTGTGGTGGGAAAAGACCTTGTGTGGCGTTTTCAACCAAAATCATAAAGCCTTCTTCGTCGCCACCGCTGACCAGCATAAATTCTTGGGCAAGGGTTTGGATGTCTTCTATTGTATCTGTGATTTCTTGAAGGAAATCTGCGTCTTGCGCAAGGCTAGGATCTTGTTCGATCCGCTTGCTTTGTTCAGCGACAGTATTAAAAGCATCTGTCAGACGCGGCTTGAAATGATCGACGAGCGGCTGCGGTAAATCATCAATTGTTCTATTGCTTGGATTGGAACTCATTTTGGTCTCCCTGTTCATGGGTTAGTGTTCATTTTTATACGCAAATTATGCCATGAAACTTGCGCCCTCACAACCGCAGGCAAGAATACAACCCACAGGTCACGTTTTTTAGTTGAGTGTGCGCACATGTTTCGTTATTGATGATTATCTTAAAAAATAAAAGATTATGGGGTTTTATGGTAGCGGAAGTTAAAACGGTCGCGTTTCAAGGTATGGATGTGCGCGATATTGATGTGCAGGTGCAAATAGCCTCCGGCCTACCCGCTTTCACAATTGTCGGTCTGCCTGATAAGGCGGTGGCGGAAAGCAAAGAGCGCGTTCGTGCGGCGCTGCACGCGCTGGGTCTTTCGCTCCCCGCAAAACGCATGACCGTGAATTTAGCGCCCGCCGATGTTGCCAAAGAGGGCTCTCATTATGATTTACCTATTGCGCTGGGCTTGCTTGCCGCAATGGAGGTTATTCCCAAAGAAGATCTACATAGCTTTGCTGCCTTGGGCGAATTGTCGCTTGATGGGCGGCTGCGCGGTGTGTCGGGCGTACTGCCTGCGGCAATGCATGTGCATGGGCAGGATCTTGGCTTAATATGCCCGTTAATGTCGGCGCAAGAAGCGCGCTGGGCGGGGGATGTTGAAATTATCGCTGCAGAAACTTTGCTGCAATTTATTAATCACTTTAAAGGGACGCAGCTTATTGGCGATTATCAGAGCGTCAAGGATAACAAACCTAGCAGCGATGAGCAGGATGCGCGCCATGCAAGCGCTATCCCCGATATGGCGCAAATAAAAGGTCAAGAAAACGCCAAGCGCGCCTTAGAAATTGCTGCGGCAGGTGGGCATAATTTATTAATGGTGGGTCCGCCAGGCGCGGGTAAATCGATGATGGCAGCAGCCTTGCCGGGTATATTACCTGACCTTACCCCACGCGAATCGTTGGAAGTTTCAATGGTGCATTCCTTGGTTGGGGCGCTGCCAGATGGCGGCATTATGCGCACGCGCCCTTATCGCGACCCGCATCATTCCGCGTCCCAGCCTTCACTTGTTGGCGGCGGTCAGAAAGTACGCCCAGGGGAGATTTCCTTAGCCCATCACGGCGTGCTGTTTTTAGATGAGCTGCCCGAATTTCAGCGCCCTGTTTTAGAAGCCTTGCGTCAGCCGTTGGAAACAGGGCAGACATTGGTCGCACGCGCTAATGCCCATGCGGTTTTTCCTGCTGAATTTCAATTAATTGCCGCGATGAACCCTTGCCGCTGCGGCTATATGGGGGATGCAGAGCGTGAATGTGCCCGCGTGCCGCGCTGCGGTCAGGATTATCAAAGCAAAATATCAGGGCCGTTTATGGACCGTATAGACTTGCAAATCGAAGTTCCTGCCGTGTCCTTAGCGGATATTACATCGGCGCGTAAGGCTGAATCGTCTAATGATATACGTGCACGCGTGATTGCGGCGCGCACCATGCAAAACCAGCGCGCAGAAATATTGGGCGCAGATGCGCCATTAAACAGCCGTTTGAAAACAGAACATATCGAAAAAATATGTCAGCTAGATGCGCCAACGCAGCAAATGGTGAATCAATTTGCAGAAAAAACAAAAATGTCTGCGCGCGGCTATTACCGCGTTTTGCGCGTTGCAAGGACGATTGATGATTTGGCTGGGGTGAACGATTTTATCCTTTCAAAACAAGCGCTTGCTGAGGCTATAAATTTTCGCCGGAGTTTTTCTGGCTAAATAATATATAAGGTTATGCATTAAAGATTTGCATTTGCTGTATATATGGAATATAATTTTTATGTATATAGATGTTAGTTTTCATATATTGTTAATCTTTATCGCATATGCTGTATTAACGATTACGGATCAAAAGTGATCCACGATATGAGAATTTAGGAGATAAGCGTTGAGCCAGAATTACTTTCAATCAGCACCAGATTTACAGGCCGCAGCAGGCCCTGTTTTTTCTGCGCATAAGAATACTGGGAATATTGATTTTCAGGCTGAGATGAAAAGCTCTATGGGCATTGCGCAATCCACAGGCAAAGAAATGGCGCAAATGCGTGAATTTGCCGATCAAATGAAACAGCGCGCTGAATTTAATGGCGCGGAAATGCAAACATCAAAAGGTCGTGAACTTACAGGATTCGCCATGGGCGAAGGGTTGTCCTACGCTATAGTTGGCGCCGCAGCTGTAATCAACCCCGCTTTAGGTGTTGCGGCGACTGTGGTTGCTGGTGCCAAAATGGCAAACATGCTGCGTTCGAAAATGGCCGATAATTCATCATTTACTGCCCCGGAAGATTTTGGCAAAGGCAGCAAAGCGGATGCGAAATCAGAAGCGCCTACATATAAGAGTGATGGCGGCAGTGCGACATCGCTGCAAGCTGTTGCACAAAATAGCTTTGTTGATGGCGGTATGCAAGCCCCAGCCTTTATTCCAAGCGAGCAGGCAGATGAAGGTGAATTTACAACGCCTTTTTATGCTGGACGCGCAGATTATGACCGCATGTACCAAGAAATGGTCATGAACGGCCAAACACCAGACGAGATTCTTGAAATGAGCCTGAATATGGACGAAGATAAAAATTACCTCGCCATGCAGCGCCAATATCAGCAACATGCGGTTCTCAGACCACAGAATTTACAAATGGTCGCATCATCACCTAGCGCACCAGCAGGCCCAGGCTTTGCTTAATCATTAAATCCATATATTAATTGTAATAAATTTCGTTTTTCGTTTTTTATTAAAACGATAACGTGTATAATTTTAATGTATTTGGCTTCACAGTAACAGTTATGGGTAAATGACTCGTGGAATATAATGATAATTATGAGCTTGCGCATGACTATGCGATGAAGGTGCTTGCCCGCCTTAAAAAGCTGAACATCCCTATGTCTCCACATAACTTTGAGTTGTGGTACGTCTATTATGCGCGCCAAAATGACGATGTCGTGAGCGCGATTGACGGTTCACTCAAAGAAGGTACGGATATCACGGATGATTTATGCATAGACTTGCATGAAAAATACCTCTCTGATGTCAAAAATAACGAACTTGTGCGCCATGCTGGCGATAAAATCTCCGATAAATTAAGCCAAGTTTCCGACATGGTAAAAGATGCCAAAGTATCAACCCAGCAATATGGCGAAAGCTTGAGCGGGGCAAATTCATCTATCGCACATACGGATGATATTGATGAGCTGAAAAGAATCCTTGGTGAAGTCACCAAAGATACACAGCGCATGATTGAACAGAATAAATTATTGGAAGATGAACTTGATCAGTCTTCCAGTGAAATGGAAACGTTGCAAAGAGACCTTGAATCTATTCGTAAAGAAGCAATGACCGATGGCCTCACAGCGCTTTCAAACCGTAAAGCTTTTGATGATAAGCTTGATTATATTCGCCGCCGCAGCGATGAAGAAGATCAGGTTTTTACCTTGATGATGATTGATATTGACCATTTCAAAAGCTTTAATGATACCTATGGCCACCAAGTCGGCGACCAAGTTTTACGCCTCGTCGCAAAAACCTTAACAGATGGTATTAAAGGTAAAGATTTCGCGGCGCGTTATGGCGGCGAAGAATTTGCGATTATTCTGCCTGAATCAAATTCAGTAGCGGGCGAAGTTGTTGGCAATGCGCTGCGCGAAGCTGTTGCGAAAAAAGAAGTCATTAACCGTAATACAGGCAATAAACTTGGCCGCATCACAATGTCGGTTGGCGTTGCGCAATATCATGGCGATGAAAGCTGCGAATCTATTATTGGCCGCGCTGACAAAGCGCTATATAAAGCCAAAGAAACAGGGCGTAACAAGGTTGTCGTCGGCGAATAAATTTTCTCGCGTATAGAAAGGCGTGACAGTCCTTTAACTGTCAGTTATACTCCTTTGTAATAGGTTCGTTCCTGAACTTTTTTTATAATAATATGTGATCATAGGTTTTTATTATGCGCATCCTCGCTATCGTTCTTATTGCTGCTGTACTTGTTGGTGCAGGTTATTTTTTCCTTAACGTGCAAAGCTACGAACCATCGACAGGCACAACGATACAGGCTTTGCCTGAACAAAATGTTGATGACCTTGTACAGGCAAGCGAAGCACCTGTGGAAGCCGCGCCGGCTGACCTTGTTCCTGACATGGAGAAGGCGCGCGCCGTTGTCACGCAAGCTTTTGATAAATATAGCGCATATAAACGTGACTTGCCGCGCCAAGCGCAGGAGACGATTTCTTTGATTATTCGTTTAATGGCGAAAGGTAAGCTGCCGACCTATTTTGTCGATGTAAAACAGGCAGGCTATGAAGCGGATCGTCATTTCTTTGAGCCGATAGAGATAGACCCTTTTAACATATCGCATCTGAACCTGACCCAAGGCCGTGCTATGTGTAATGAGGTGCCAAATTCATCAGGTGATCAAATTACGGCGCTCTATAAAATAACAAAAGATGCCAATGGCCGCCCCGCATATGAATGTGCGGGTACAAACTGCCCTGCGCAGGAATATTTTGATGTCATGATCGGCGATACTTTGGGCAATAAATTTTTATGTGACCCTAAATTAACCCCGCTATCCGGTGACCAGGTTTATTTAGGCGGCCCTGGTGATGATGTTATCAAGCACACTAAAGGTAACGTTATTATTGATGGTGGCTCAGGTAATGATACTGTCGCGCTTGGACGCGGACGTAAAGTTATGATTATGTCGCAAGGTTGGGGACAGGACACGATTAATATTGACTGCACAGGCGCACAAATTGATAAAACCAAACTGCCGCCTTTCGCATTGCCTTGGGAATATGAATATACAAATTTCTTAGTCTTCGGCACAGGCATTCAGCCAGAGGATTTAAAATTTGATGGCCTGGAAATTCAGCATATTGTGACGCGCGACAAAGTGACGTTCAGTGATTACTGTTTTAATATCGTCTTTACAGAAGATTTCCAGCAGCAAGGCATCCCTGATAAAATTGACTAGGCGCTAAGGCTGTGAAATATAATTTTATGAATTATATCTGCGCAGTCTTGCCCTTGGCGCTTGCCAAGGCTTGTCAGCGCCCCTAAAACGCGATATTTCTGTTTCTATGCAAGCACAGACACAAAACAACTCTTTTCTTGATGGCCTTAACCCTGTACAGCGTGAAGCGGTAGAGGAAATCAGCCGTTCCTTATTGGTACTCGCTGGCGCAGGCACGGGTAAAACCCGCGTACTGACGACGCGCCTTGCACATATCCTCCATAGCGGCTCTGCCTTTCCGGGGGAAATCCTTGCCGTGACCTTTACCAATAAAGCCGCTCAAGAAATGCGCGAGCGTGTTTCCGCTATGCTGGGCGGCGCGCCTGTTGATGGGTGGTGGCTTGGCACGTTTCATGCTTTGAATGCGCGGATGCTACGCCGCCATGCGGATCTGGTTGGCCTATCATCTAATTTTTCAATCATTGATATGGATGACCAAACCCGATTATTAAAACAGTTAATGATTGATCGGCAGATTGATGTCAAAAAATGGACACCAAAAGTCGCGGGCGCAATTATCGGGCGCTGGAAAGATCAAGCCTTAGGGCCGGCGCAAGTACCGCCATCGGAATCTGGTGAATTTGCCGATGGACGATTAATTGAAATTTACCGCGCCTATCAGCAGCGTCTAAAAGAAATAAACGCTTGTGATTTTGGTGATTTGATTTTGCACATGATTACAATTTTCAAAGATGCGGCCAATAATGATGTACTTTCTGAATTACACCGTCAATTTCGCTATATCATGGTTGATGAATATCAGGATACCAACATTGCCCAATATCTATGGCTGCGCTTATTGGCGCAAGGCGGCGCAAACGTTTGCTGCGTTGGCGATGATGATCAATCTATCTACGGTTGGCGCGGCGCGGAAGTCGGTAACATTCTGAAATTTGAAAAAGATTTCCCTGATTCCGCGGTTGTCCGCCTTGAGCAAAATTATCGCTCAACAGGTCATATTTTGGCAGCGGCTTCAG
>MDTB01009995.1_pt1 | contig 11626 bp, 6 predicted proteins | sample 811161 | NCBI WGS metagenome assembly MDTB01 (sample SAMN05326650, study PRJNA326480) | marine metagenome | isolation source: seawater | place: Mediterranean Sea | collected 2009
AGGTGGCCTTTTTCTCTTAATCTCTCCAATTTATCCTTGAAGAAGAGCTAATAAGTTTTGCTTAGATGCATTAGCCTGAGCTAGCATTGAAGTTGCTGCTTGAGACAAAATCTGAGCTTTTGTTAGCTTGGATGTCTCTTGAGCAAAATCAGCATCCTGAATTCTGGATTGAGCAGCTTCAGTATTAACTTTCAAAGTTGTTAAGTTACTAATAGAAGCATCAAGTCTATTTTCATATGCACCAAAAGATGATCTGAACTTAGAAATTTGTTCTATTGCACTATCAATCAACTCTAAAGAAGCATTTGCTCCAGCCAAAGTTTCAACTGACACTTTTGTACCAGAAACTTCAAACGATGCACTTTGACCCTGAATACCTAACTTTTGAAGAATAGTTTCAGTTGAACCAAAAGTACCGTCAACACCAGTCCTCATATTTGTATTGGAGTCTGCTGCAGCAGTTTCAAGTTTTATTGGTGTACCTGTTGAGTTAGTAAGTTCTAATTTACCACGAGAAGTAAAATCATCTCCTACACTTGCAGTATATCCAATTTTCACTGCGTTTGAAGTAAAAGCTACATCAAGGTCAATTCTTGATACAGTTGCGAAAGCTTTAGTACCTGTGACAGTATTGTTCTGCGCAGGACCAACTATTACCTCAGTTAAAGCATTACCGAGCATGTCAGTACCATGAACAGTGATTGTACCGTCAGTAGCAACACCATTATTACCTTCAGTAACTGTAATCAATGCACCACCAAGTTGTAAACTAGTAGCACCAGAAACTAAAGACAATGCAGTGGCAGCAGCCAAGTCGGCGGAAGCTACTAATCCATCATCGTCTGCTACTTTATTACCATGATTAGCTGCGGCACTTCCTCCAGCATTAGTGTTACCAATTGTACTTGCATTGGTATCAGCTTGTGAGGCAGTTATAGAAGTAACAGACTCGTACACATTTTTACTTAAGGCTTCAAGTGTACCACCAGCTCCTCTTACAACCTCAGTAACTGTATTACCGAAAACATCTGTACCTGTTACAGTATAGTTTTGATCAGCTTGACCAGTTATTGAACCAATGTCAAAAGTAAGTGTAGAAGTTTGATCAGCTACGATTTCAGTGACAGTATTAAAAGTCTTTACGCCATCAACAGTACCATTTTGTGTTGCACCAGCAATAACCTCAGTTTGGACGTTTCCATCCATATCTGTACCAGTAATAGTAAAGTTAATACCAGATCCATCACCATTGTTTAGCTCTGTAATTCTGACCATTCTACCTTTTGGTGTTGCGCTTGTAGCTGTTGAGGTTAATGTCATTGCAGATGTAGAAGCTGTCCGACCATCAGACAATTCATCGGTATCTGTTACAGCACCACCAGATTTAAAAACAACTTGACTATTGAAGTTTGATGGGCTCAATAATGTTAAGCTTGTATCTGTTATTGCAGCACTTGCACGAAGTGAGTCAACGTCTTCATCACTACCTCCAATAATACCACTAACACTTACTGTTCCGTTAACATCTTTAAATGCCCTTATGAAATCAGTATCACCCTGATGAGTTACTCTAATATCCACACCAGATGCACTTGATATTGTAACAGCACCATCAGAATTAGCTTTCGCTCTTATGTCACCTACTGATGCATTGTTGATTGCAGCAACAACACCTTCAATACCATTAGCAGATGTTACATTAATTGCAGTACTATTAACAAAAAATTCAGTTGTAGCGCCTGGCATTGCACTAAAATTTAGAGCTAACTGAACTTCGTTAAACGCGTTAGCAGTTACGCCTGATTCTTCAGTTACTGCATTAATTGCATTTGCTATTGATGAAGCTTGACCTGTATCTGAAGCTCCAACTAATACATCGTTAATCTTGATCTCATTAGCAATTAGAGCTGTTCCACTTACTGTATCAGTTTCTAATTTTGCACCAGTTGAATTTTCATTAAAACCAAGAGCATTTAAATCACCAATAGTACCTAGTCCATTAGCGTAGCCATTAACTTCGCTTCCAGCTTCAATTCTTACATTAGAACCATCTAAGTTTTTAAGACTAACAAAACCTGTATATGTTCCAGCTGTAAAACCTACATCAGCAGAAGCAGATCCTGCAATAACAATAGCTTCACCAGTTTTGTTAGATAAAGTTATTGAATTATCAGCATTTAATGATGCATTTATACCTGAAACTGCTTCATTAATTTTAGCAGTTAAGTCAGCGTATGATGTAGCAATAGCAACTGTGTCGCCGTTAACTGTAAAGGTTGCTGATTGTGAAAAAGTACCTTTAACACTAGATGAAAGTGAGTTAAATGCGTCAGCCTCTGCTCCATGTATGCCAGTATTAGCATTTATAGCATCTGCTAACAACTTAGATTCATTCGCTCCAGAAGCTGAAGTGTCGGAATTAAAATCAGATGCAAAAGCGTTAAAACCGTTTATTTTAACATCAGCAGCAGCAATGCTATTAGCTGTATTACTAAAATCTTTTTCATCAATTCTTTCACTTGTTAATGTGGTCACACCAGTAGCGCCACTTAATCCAAGAGAAATTGAGTCAGATTTTTGTAAATCTACTTTTAATGTATCAGCTTCGTTAATACCGATCTGGAATTTAACATCTGCATTACTACCATCTAATAATTTAACATTATTAAAGTGTGTATTTGTAGAAATTTGATCAATCTCTGCAATAAGTTGATCGACTTCAGATTGTATCATGCTTCTGTCAGAATCACTTAAAGTACTGTTTCCAGCTTGAACTGAAAGCTCTCTAACTCTCTGCAACATATTTTCAACTTCACCCAAAGCGCCTTCAGCAGTTTGTGTCATTGAAATTGCATCGTATGAGTTTCTAATCGCGACACCAAGACTTCTAACTTGAGAGTCCATTTTAGACGCGATCGCTGAACCAGCAGCATCGTCAGCGGCAGAATTGATTCTAAAACCAGATGAAAGCCTATTCATTGCTTCATCTAAGTCAGCATTCAATTTAACCATATTTTTTTGGGCTGTTAAAGCACCAATGTTTGTATTTATACTATTAGCCATAATATCGTCTCCAAGGTTGGTTTAGTATTTTCTAGATATAGAAACGACAGTATGTAAAAAAGTTTAGTTTTTTATTGTTAATTTTTATATATAAATATCAGTTTTTGGTAATGATGTTCTAAAATTTTGTGAGACTTTAATCAGTCCCTTTTCAAAATTTTTAATATAACGCTGAGTATTTAATAACTGATTACTAATTTTTTTATTTTTTAGTATATTTTTTAATTTATCAATTTCCTTTTTACTTTTTCCAAAAAATATAGCTTTTTTTATATATTCTTCTTCTGAAAAAGTTACCAAATTTTCAAGATTTAATGATGTTAGTATACTTCCAGCAACTCTTGAAGGAAAACTGTTTCCTAACAAAGTTAAGATTGGTAAACAGCCATTAACTGCGTCTATTGCTGTGGTATGGGCATTATAATTAGACGTATCTAAAAACAAATCTGCTAACTTGTGTCTTGCTAAATGTTGAGAAATTGAAACTCTTTTTGCAAAGATTATTCTTTCACTATCAATACCGTTTATTTTAAATTTGTTTAAAAATTTTGCTTTTAAAAGACCAGATTGGTGAGCTAACCATAAAATACTATCTTTTACTTCTAATAAAATTCTACTCCAATTATCTAAATCCTGATCTGAGATCTTATAACCATTGTTAAAACAACAAAATATAAATTTATCTTCAGGGAGTTCTTCAATAGTTTTGCTAGTTTGAAAATCATAATTTTTACTATCGTCTGATATCAAAAATGTGTCTGGCATATAAATTATTTTTTCTGAAAAAAATTGTTTTTTATTTTGAGGTATTACAATTTTATCACCTACAATATAGTCCATACAATCAGAGCCAAAAGTTCCTGGATAACCAAGATAATTAACTTGAATTGGAGCTAAGCGATTAACGAATAATGAGGGTCTTGAATATTGTGTATAACCCATCAAATCCACAGCAATTTCTATTGTGTGTTCTCTCGATAATTTGATTATGTCTTTATCACTAAAATTTTTAACATTAAAAAATTGTTTTACATTTTCTTTTAAAAAATTTATTTCATCATTTTCTTCTTCATTTCCAAAGGAAAATATATAAACTTCAAAATTGTCTCTATCGTATAAACTCAATCCTTTTTTTAACAGATGCATGACGGGGTGATTTTTAAAATCAGCAGAAAAGTACCCTATTTTAATTTTCCCATTGAAGTTATTGTGCTGAAAACAATAATTATCTGTAGCAGTTAAAATATTGTTACTGTAGTGTATTGATGTTAAATATTGAACTTCATAATCATTTACTAGAGGCATCATAGTTAGTGGCGGTATAAATTCTCCTGGTTTTAAAGACGAAATTAACTTGATACACTCTTTCTTAATATCTAAATTTTTAGATACTGTATTTTCATTATTAATTCCTAAAATCGTTGATAACGCTTTTTTGTATTCACCAGAATATAAATAAGCTTTCACTAAATTGAAATAAATATTCACAAAAGAATTATCTATACTTATTCCAAGATTGTAAGTATCGATTGCTTTGTCGTATTTTTGCAAATTTAAATAACAATTTCCTAAATTATTGTAAAATTCTGGGAATGTCCCATCTATATGAATTGACTTTTTAGAAAAATCTATTGCATTTTCATATTGACCTTGATTTGACAATATCAGTGAAATATTATTATAGGCCCTTGAATTTTTTGGATCTAGTTCAATAACTTTTTTAAACAATGATATTGCTCTAGTGTTATCACCCATTTTAGACAAACATAAACCTTTATTTAAGTACGCAGGAACATAATAAGGATTAATGTTTATGGATTTATCTAAGATATTCAATGCCTGGTCAAATTCACCACAACTTAAATACAAAAAACCTAAAGCATTCATTGCCTTAAAATTATTTGATTTTGATTGAATGGCTGCTATATATAATATTTTTGATTTTTCAAAATCAAATAACTCTCTATAACTATTGCCAAGATTACTTAGTGCTTCTTCATAAGCGGGGTTAATTGTTAGTGCTTTTTTTAATGGATCAAGAGCAGATTTAAATTCAGAAATCTCATTTAGCGAAGCACCTAAGTTATTATAATATTCTGCAACTTGAGGATTTAACTTAATAGCTGTTCTAAAATAAGCCTGACCTTTTTCGTGCTTTTTTGTTTTTATATAAGAAACACCAAGTAAATTTATTAAAAAAGTATTTTTTTTATTTTTTGTTAGTAATATTTCACCATATTCAATAACTTTTGAAAATTCTCCCAAATTAAAAATATTTATAATATTGTTAATGGTTTTTAAAAATAGATCCTTATCAACATTACTGGATACAGCTTGCATTTTTTCCTCATCGATATTTTGTAAACTATTATGCAAATCTAGTACCATTTAAAATAGCTATAATAATTAAAATTATAAGATAATATCTCGGTTATGGAATAAAATTTGCACGTCAAAACTACACCATAAAATTAGAGAAAAATTTATGTTAAATATAAAATTTAAAAATAAAGAATTAAGTTTTTGGCAGATAGAAATGCTGACAAAAGAACATAAATTGAATAAGTACGAGTTACTTGCTAGTGCTTTTAACCAAGAAATCTTATATTCTGGAGAAATAGAGTTGTTAAAAAATTTCATATTATCTCTAAGAAATATTTCACACGTTCTGAAATCTCAAATTTTTCAAGATGCATTTGCACATTTTATTATAGGCCAAAAATATGAGAAATCATTTTTAGAATTTGGCGCAACTAATGGTTTAGATTTATCTAATACTTTTTTCCTCGAAAATAATATGAATTGGTCAGGTGTCTTGGCAGAGCCAAGCCCTCAATGGCACATGTCACTAGAAGACAATCGTCCAAAAGCAAAAATATTAAAAAAATGTATATGGAAATCATCTGGTGACAAATTAAAATTTTTTATGTCGGATCTTGGTGAATTGTCAACTTTGAATGATTTTACTCATTCTGATGAAACAACATTACCCCAAAATACTGCATTAAGAATTAAAAGTGGAAGAGTTATAGAAGTAAATACCATTTCATTAAATGATGTTATGAAAGAATACTTTAATGATAAAGCCCCTTCCTATATTTCTGTTGATACAGAAGGAAGTGAATTTGAAATATTATCTAGCTTTGACTTTAAAAAGTATAAACCTATTTTTTTTTCAGTAGAACATAATTTTACAAGCATAGAATCAAAGATAGATGATTTAATGATTAGTAACGAATATATAAGGGTTTTCAACAAACTCACTTCATTTGATGCGTGGTATTTAAGAAATGATATTATATAAATAGAAATTTTAATTTATAAAAAACTAGTTAACTAAATAGAATATATAAATTTAATTTTAAGCAACGATTACGTTGCATTACATTAAAATCAAAAATCAAAATTTGTTCATTTTGGTATAAATATTGCAAATTTAGTTTATGGAAAATCCACAATTATTAGAGTTTATTCAAAATCTTTCTCCTGGTAAAAAAATACAAGGAAAAAAAGTAATAAATTAAATTATCAATCTTTTATGATTATATTTTGTCTAAATCAGAAAACCCAAAGGAAAATAATATAATTTATTATGAAAAAAATTAAGCAACAAAAAAAAGCACTTAGACGTTCTAAAAGTAATTACTCTATTACTTTGGATAGTATTGCACAAATGCAAACTAATAGAGATTTCAAAAACATTATAAATTTACAAAGTATAATTTTAAAAAAATTCTTCAATGATTATAGGGTTCTAACCGTTCTTGGAAAAGCGAACCAAGAGAATGGAAATATTGACCAAGCTATTCACTTCTTAAATTTATCATTAAGAATTAATCCTAATTATATAATTGCATTAAATAATTTAGGAAATATTTATAATTACATCGGAAAATTTGACGAAGCAATTAGTTTGTTTTTAAGAGCAATAAAAAATTCACCAACCAGTAATATACTATATTTAAATTTAGGTAATTCTTATTGGGGACAAGAAGATTACAATTCAGCTGTGGAGCATTACAATAAGTCTCTAAGTATTGATCCAACGAATTTTGATGTAAACCTTAATTTAGCTAATAGCTATTTTAAAATGCATCATACTAGCAAGGCTATGGAGCATATAATCATAAGCTTACGTTTAAGACCAGATTTGATAAATGTATGGAAACAATTTGGATATATTTGTTCTCATACTGTTTTTGAAAAATTTGATCAAAATATTGCTGATAAAATTAATTTACTTTTAGATCAATGTACAAATTACAGTTTAACTATTAGTAAAAGTTTGTTTGGAAAATTAAAAAAACATCTACAAATTAATGAATTTCTTTCTCTTAAAAAAGAAAATTATAATGTAGAAAATATTATTGATATCTGCTCTTACCTGAACAAAACATATTTTCCTAAATTATTGTCTAACTTGATTATAACGGACATAGATTTTTTTATTTTATGTCAAAATTTAAGAGAATTTATTTTATTAAATTGTGGTAAATTTAAAGAAAATAAAGATGTATTAAATATAATCCAATCAATTGCAAAACAATGCCATATAAATGAATATATATTTAATATTAATAACAAAGAAAAAATAATTTTTAATAAACTTAAAAATCTTAGTATATTAGAAATTAACCGTGGGAGATTTATTAGTGAGTTAGAATTATATGTTTTAAGTTCTTACGAATATTTAGATTATCTGCATAATTATGTAGAAGATTTAGATAAAATAGATACTTCAAAAATATTATCAAAAATTTTTAAAAATTCATTGAAAGAAAAAGAAATGCAATCTCAATTTCTTTCTACCAAAATATTAGACAATACAGTGTCTCAAGCAGTTTCGTCTATGTATGAAGAAAACCCGTATCCTCGATGGGAAGTAGAGAGCATTAGTCAAGATAATTTGACAATGAGACAATTCGCTAATTACAAGAAGCTTATATCTCATGACTTTGATTGTACGGATAAAATTATTAAAGTTTTAGTAGCCGGCTGTGGTACTGGACAACAAATAGTTTCATTAAGTGGCTTATTTAAAAATAGTTTAATTGATGCAATTGATATTAGTGCTGCGAGTTTGGCTTATGCAAAAAGAAAAGTAGAAGAATTAAAATTAGACAACATCAATTTCTCAAAGACAGACATTTTAGATCTTCAAAGTTTTAATAAAAAGTATGATTATATAGAATGTTCAGGCGTCCTTCATCATATGGAAGACCCAGAAAAAGGTTTTGAAATCTTAGTTAATTCACTAAATTCAAATGGTATTATAAAAGTAGGCCTATACAGTTCTATCGCAAGGTCTACAATTAACAAAGCAAGAGAATTTATAAAAAATAAAAATATTAAATTTTCAATCGAAAACTTAAGAGATTTTAGAACTAATGTAATTGAAAAAGAACCTATCTATAAAGAATTTGATAAATTATTAAATTATGCAGATTTTTACAGTACAAGTAACTGCAGAGATTTACTTTTTCATATTCAAGAAAAACAATATAATCTCAAAGATATTAAAAAATTAATTGATAAATTTAATATGAAATTTGCTGGTTTTGATTTTAATAACCAATATACTCATCAATATTTTAAAAATAGCTTTCCTCAACAATATTCAGAGTATAATTTGAATAACTGGGAAAAATATGAACAAGAGAACATCGATACATTTTTGGGTATGTATAATTTCTTTTTAATTAAATAAATAAATTATGAAGAAATAATATCTTTAAAACATTTTTCCATGTTTTTCGCATGTAAGTCCCTATCGCATAGATCTGATTTAATAAGATTTAGTCTCAAACTTTCCTTAAATTCTATTAAATCCTTGATGTTATTTGAAAAATCTACAGCACAGTTAATATATTCTTCTTCAGTAAAAGCAATTAATTTGTCTAGATTTAAATTTTTTAAAATTGTGAAGCCTACCCTATTGGAATGTCTTTCTCCAATAAGAGTAATTACCGGAACACCCATCCATAACGCCTCAAAAGTTGTTGTTGTTCCATGATATGGGTAGGTATCAAGAGCTATATCAATATCATTGTAGACTTCAAGATGTGATTTTTTTCCTTTTACCCAGCCTAATAATATTACTCTATCTTTAGAAACCCCGTACATAGAGAATTTGTTAGAATAAAAGTTTTTCATAAATTCTGAATTCAACTGTTTATTTTTTAAAATTAATTTTGAATCTGGAACCTTTAGTAAAATCTTTGACCACATAGCTATTAATTCATCTGACAATTTTGACAAATTATTGAAACTTCCAAAGGTTATAAATTTATTTTTTAAGAAGGGAATATTTTTTTCAAGCTCAATATTTTTGTCACCTTCATAACATAAAAAAGGCGTATCTAATTTATATAATTTTTCTATATTAAATATGTCATTTTTTTCTGAATCCGTAAATTTATCCACAATTCTATAATTGATTTTGTTAATTCCAGTAGTATTTGGGTAACCTAACCATGTAGCTTGTTTTTTTGTTGGTCTCATAGCAAAAACTGACAATCTATTCTTGTCAGTATGACCTGACATATCAATTAACAAATCCAAATCATCATTTCTTATTATTTCAAATATTTGATCATCCTGAAGATGAGGAATATCTCTCCAATAATTAGAGAGCTTTTTTATTCTTTCAGTTGTTTCATCATTTATCAGCGCATTATAATAACAATAAATTTCAAATTCTTTTTTATTAATTGATTTTAGAAGTGGTTCAAAAAAATAGCTTACAGAATGATTATGCAAGTCTCCCGATACAAAACCTATTTTTAATTTTTTGTTTGTTGCATCATTTAAATTAATTATTTCATTAAAGTTTTTTTCTTTATTTTTGTACAGATTGCTCAGATATTCACCATATTTTTTATGAAAGTAAAATATTTGATTATTAGAATATGAATAACTATAGTTTGTAATCAACATTAAATTTGAAATTGCAATTTTGTTTTTTGGATTTATTTTTAAACATTTTTCAATCCATGATATTGCTTTATTATGTTCTCCAACCTCTGATAGAATTGTTCCATAATTTAGAAATATATCTGAAAAATCTTGGCCAATTGCTATTGCCTTTTCGAAAGTAAAAATAGCATTTTCATAGTCGCCTATATTTCTATACAAAATACCTAAGTTATTATAAGCATCAAGATTATTTTGATCTAATTCAATAGACTTAAAGAAATTTTCTTTTGCTTTTTCTATTAAAAATTTGTCTCTATAAGACACACCAATATTTTGATAAAAAATACTGTTTTTAGGTGATAATTCTATTGCCTTTGATAAGTATTGAATTGATAGATCATAATTACCAATATTATGATAAATAATACCTAAATTATTTAACACAGCAGTAGCTTTAGGATTTATAACAATACTTTTAGTATAAAATTTTATAGCATTTTTTAAATCACCAATATTTGCATATGATAAACCAATACAACTTAAGGACTCAAAATCTTTTGGGTTAATGTTAATTGACTTAGTATAAAGTTGAATAGCTTCTAAAATATTTCCTTTTTCGAAATTCGCCATTGCATTTACTTTTAAAACTATTGCGTCATTGGGGATTTCAGCTAAAAGTTTTTGTGCATCTTTTAGAGCTAAATCAATTTTTTTTTCTTGTAAGCATACTTTTATTCTGTTTGTTTCTTCCAAAATATTTTTATTTAACGGATTTTGAGTGTTTGATACCTCTAATAGATTTTTTAATTTTTCTCTAATTCTAATGTTTTGAGGAAACTTTAATAATATATCTTCTAATAACTTTTTAGCTAATTTTGTTTCACCATTTTTAACGTAGTTATCAACTTTTTTTAATTGTAAATCTATCATCTAAAAAATCTTATTTTTATTGTTTTTTAGCTATAATATTTAAACTTACTGGAAAACCATAAGGCTTATAATCGCTTGTATCGTCAAACAAACCAAAACTTTCCACTCTTTTTAGGTCTAAAAAACCAGCTTGTGCTAAAAATGTATTCATAAAATCAACATTCCATCCAAAATAATGGAAATCATATTGATCCGTCTGTCCACCGTAAATTATTCTCATTATGTGGAACTTTACTTCTTTTGAATAATAAGGACTTAACATTGTATGACAAAGAATATCTAAATCTGGAACAGATATGTAAAAATTACCATTTTTCTTCAATACTCTATAAACCCCTGCAAGTGTGTGTTCTATATCTTTTTGTCTTACATGTTCTAAGACGTGACTGGCATAAATTTCTTCAATGCTTTCATTTTCAAACTGCGACAAATCGCTTAAATCTCCAATAAGGTTATTTGTTGTTTTTTGTTGGGTATTTAATATTGTCCACCCATCTTTTTCTTCTTCACCACCAATATGTAATTTCATCTATAACTCCAAATTATGTTAATCATCTTTGTTCATAGCCTCAAACAAATTGGTCAAGTATTCACCAGTTGATTTTAAACTTGTTACAGTTTGTTCCATACTTGTGAATTGTTGAATGTATCTATTTCTGAGAGATTCCATCTGAGAATTTAAATCAACTAATAATGCTGATTGATCTGTAACTTCTTG
>MDTB01024826.1_pt1 | contig 11626 bp, 13 predicted proteins | sample 811161 | NCBI WGS metagenome assembly MDTB01 (sample SAMN05326650, study PRJNA326480) | marine metagenome | isolation source: seawater | place: Mediterranean Sea | collected 2009
ATATTTAAAAAAATGAATCAAAAGATAATATTTACGAATGATTTAAAAAGTAAGTTGTTCAAAATAGTTTCTAAATTAAAACCCACAAGAATCCTTTTTGTGACTGCAAATAGATCATTTGTAAAGCTAGATATCGGATCTATGTTGGAGCCAATAATAAGTGAATATATTACAGCCAGGTTTAATAATTTTGATGTAAACCCAAAACTTAATGATGTTAATAGAGGAGTAAAACTTTTAAAAAAATTTCGACCCAATATTATCATTGCTATAGGAGGTGGGAGTGTAATAGATATGAGTAAACTTATTGATATCTTATCCCAAAACTCGAACTACAAGGATATCATTAAAAATGATTTAGAATTAAAGCCATCAAAAATACCACTCATTGCAATTCCAACTACATCCGGGACAGGGAGCGAAAGCACATCATTCTCTGTTATATATATAAATAATAAAAAATACTCTGTATCCAATAAAAGTATGCTTCCTGAATATGCAGTTATTGATCCTCGCCTCAGCAGCACGATGAGTAAAAAATTAAGAGCATCATCTGCCTTCGACGCATTTTCACAGTCCATTGAGTCTTACTGGTCAATCAACTCTACCAAAGCATCCAAAGATTTATCTGCTAAAGCTATTAAATTAATTAGCAATAATATACTTCAATCATTTAATAATGATACAAAAGCCAAGATAGCTATGGCAAAAGCAGCTAATCTATCAGGTCAGGCCATAAATATAACGAAAACTACTGCTCCACATGCCTTATCTTATAGAATTAGCTCGAAGTATGATATACAGCATGGCCATGCGGTTGCACTAACGCTAGGAAAATTTTTTTTACTTAATACACCTAATGATCGGAGTATTGTTATAGATAAAAGAGGCAATAAATACTTAGAACAGACTATGCGATCCTTATTTAAAAAATTAAATGTCAAATCTGCAGAACATGCTTCTCAGTTTTGGTACAAACTAATGAAAAAATGCGGGCTAGAACCTGATATTATTAAGGCCTGTTCCTTATCCAAAAATGATCTGACTGGTATAATTAGAAGTGTAGATCAAGCCAGGCTAAAAAATAATCCCATTAAAGTAAGCAGTAAAGATATTTTTCGAGCTATATGGAAAGAATAAGATAGTGGATAATATTTTTTATGATTCCATTAATTTACTTTTTACCTTTGATCCATATCTATTAGAGGTTATAAGCTTATCTTTATATGTATCATTATCTGCTTTAATTCTATCCATATCCATATCTCTTCCTATTGCTTCTATACTCTCAATTAAAGAATTTACTGGCAAATATTTATTAACAATTATATTCAACTCTTTGATGAGTTTACCACCAGTTGCAGTTGGAGTAATATTATATATCTTAATTTCATATAATGGACCATTTGGAAGTTTGGAATTATTATACACTCCATTAGCAATGATAATTGCTCAAACAATTCTTATTGTGCCAATAATAGTGTCTTTGTCTAAAGATTCAATAGATAGTTGCATGAATTACTATTCAGATTATTTTTTATCAATACAGGCTAATTTTTTATCAATTATGAAAACAGTTTTATGGGAAGTCAGATATAAATTACTAATAAATATATTAGCTGGTTTGGGCCGTGCTTTATCTGAAGTAGGTGCAATTATAATAGTTGGTGGAAACATAGATCATTTAACAAGAGTAATGACAACTAGTATTGTTTTGGAGACATCTAGAGGTAACCTGTCTAGAGCCTTAGGCCTTGGGATTAGTCTTATACTGATTGCTTTATTAATTAATCTTATATTATCGCTAATTAAAAATAAGGAGATAGAAAAAAATGGAGAATATTAGTCTCATTTTTAATCATGTATCATTCAGTTATAAAAGTAATATAATTCTAGAAGATATAAATATCATACTTAAAGATAGGGGGATAACAATAATATATGGAGATAATGGTGCTGGCAAAACAACACTGTTACGTTTAATGGCTCGAATTCTAAAATCAGATAATGGGCAAATACAATTTAATGAGAATTATAAGCCAAGTTTTATTTTCCAGAAGCCTATTTTATTAAGGAGAACAGTACATGATAATCTCACACATATTTTAACTATAAACAATAATACATCTAAAGTCGCAGCATCCAAGATGGCCATGGAAATGTTAAATAAATATAATTTAGACAGTATCTCAAATGACTATGTATTTAAGTTATCAGGCGGACAACAACAAATGGTATCAATATTAAGAGGGCTAATAATAAATCCAAATATAATATTATGTGATGAGTTAACTAGTAATTTAGATTCCAAGAATAGATTAATAGTTGAAGATATTTTAATTAAACATTCTAAAACCAATAAGATAGTACTTGTTACACAAGATAAGAATCAGTTAGTAAATATTGCAGATGAGATATATGAATTAAAAAATAGAAGATTAAAAATTATATGAAAGATTTTAGAACTACACAATTAATAGTTATCCTGAGCTTGATCTTTTCCTATGGACAAATAACCAATTCATCTGTTTTATATAAAGAAGAGCTAATAATTCAATCTACAACTTCTACAAGAGATTCAGGATTTTATGACTATATATTACCTATATTTGAAAAAAAGTATCAAATAAATACAAAAGTTGTAGCATATGGCACTGGGCAAGCAATAATAAATACTAAAAATTGTAATGCAGATATTTTGATAGTTCATTCTTTAAATGATGAAATTAACTTTGTTCAAGAAGGATATGGTATTGAAAGATTTGATTTAATGTATAATGACTTTGTTATAATTGGACCCTCAAAAGATCCATTGGGTATATCAAAAGAAAAAAAACTAAAAGATGTATTTCTTAGAATATTACATGGTAACAGTAAATTTATTTCAAGAGGTGATGATAGCGGCACACATAAAGCAGAAGCTAATATTTGGAATACTCTTAATGCTAACCCTATCAGCAAAAATATAACTTCGTACTTTGAGAGCGGGCAGGGGATGGGAGCAACTATTAATATCGCTATTGGTATGAATGCTTACACTTTTACAGACAGGGCTACATGGATTAATTTTAAAAATAAATTAGATCATAAAATTCTATTTGAAGGAGATCCTCTGTTATTTAATCAATATGGCCTTATCCAAGTTAACGAGAAAATTTGTCCAAATGTTAATATAGAATCATCCAAGAAATTTATTACCTGGATACTATCTGATGTAGGGAAAACATTAATTCAGAAGTATAAAGTAAACAATAAACAGTTATTTTTTATTAAATAACTAATATAATGATGAATATGGAAGCTAATAGATCATACATTAAACAATTTGACTCAAAAGGTTATTGTATAATTAAAAATATCATTGACATCAGTGTCATTAATTTAATATTAAAAGAAATAGATAATGCAAAAAATATAGATATATATACTGATACGAATGGTAATATTAGGCGCATAGAAAGATTATATGATAAAGGTAAAAACTTGCTCGATCTCAATCTTTTGATTACTGATATGCTTGATTCAATCTTCAAAGAAAAGTTTGTTATATTTAAGGACAAATATAATGCAAAACCACCCGGCGGTGAAGGTTTTTTTGCTCACTACGACGGTATATTTATTTTTAAAGATTCTTTAAATCAGGATCGAAAAGGCTGGTACACTTATACAGATTTTTTTGTTAATGCGTTAATAGCGCTTGATAAATGCACAAAAGATAATGGTACGATTGAGATATCATCTCAGCATAATGGTTCTTTTTCTGACTTACTCAAAAATACTAAAAATAATGGCACACCCGATATTCTAAAAGATATAGAAGATAATTTAGATTTTGAGCCAATCATCTTAAACCCAGGCGATTTAGTCTTGTTTAGTAATCGATGTCCGCACAGATCAAAAATAAATACCTCTGATTTAAATCGTAGGACTTTGTACTATACTTACTCAAAACAATCGGCGGGATCCTTTTATGATCAATACTTCACAGACAAAAAGAATACCTCCAATACGAGTAGTAAGAGCTTAAGTGGTGATTCATATATCAAAGCAACGAACTAAATTACTTGTTTTGAGACATAATATATATTATACGAACATATTATGCCTAATACCCTAGTAATACTTGGTAATCAATTATTCCCTGTTAAATATGTTAAGGCTCTTAAGCCAAAAAAAATATATATGCGTGAAGACTATGGTTTATGTACATTTCAACGTCATCACAAGCATAAGATTACTCTGTTTCTATCATCAATGCGATCTTATCGAGACGAGCTGCTAAAGCTAAAATATGATGTGCACTATGAGGAGCTTAATGTAGATAAATCAGTAACATATATGACTTCCCTAATTAGTTTTCTAACTAAAAATAAAGAAAATGCTGTCAATATTTTTGAAATTGAGGATAAATGGTTTGAAAAAAATATTATGGCGCTAGAAAAGAATGGAATAAAAGTCAATTTCATTAAATCACCAATGTTTTTAACAAGTAGAGATGAGTTTAGTAAACTATCGCCAGCTGGAGTAAAAAATCCAAAATATAAAATGTCATCTTTTTATATAGCTCAACGCAAAAAAATGAATATATTAATCAAGAATGGCAAGCCTATTGGTGATAAATGGTCTCATGACAAAGAAAATAGAAAGAAATTACCAAAAGACATTGTCATTCCTATCAAAAAATCGTTTAAAGATACTGAACACACCAAAGATATTAAAAAACTCGTCAATCAATTATTTCCTAATAATTATGGTGAAACAGACACATATGACTGCCCTACTACGCGTAAAGCAGCCTTGGCATTGCTTGATGATTTCATAAAATCAAAATTATATAGATTTGGTGACTATGAGGATTCTGTTGATGATCGATCGCCTTACTGGTTCCATTCAATCTTAAGTCCTCTGTTAAATATTGGTCTAATCACTCCAGATGATATACTCTCTAAAGTATTGAAAAATAGAGATATACCTATCAATTCATCTGAGGGATATATTAGACAGATCATCGGATGGAGAGAATTTATGAGAGGTATTTATCAAAAAGATGGTGATTTGATGTCCAGCTCAAATTTTTTCAATAATACCCGTGAGATGACAGATGCATGGTATGAAGGTACTACCGGCCTACTTCCACTAGATTACAGTATCAAAAGTACATTAAGGCACTCATACGCGCATCATATCGAAAGACTTATGATACAGGCAAACATAATGAATTTATGTGAAATATCACCTAAATCTGTATATAAATGGTTTATGGAGATGTATATTGACTCATCTGATTGGGTAATGACTCCTAATGTATACAGTATGGGGCTATTTGCGGACGGAGGCATCATGGCAACTAAGCCCTACTTATGTGGATCAAATTATATTTTGAAAATGATGAATTTTAAGAAAGGTGATTGGTGTCAGATAATGGATGGATTATATTGGAGGTTTATAGACAAACATATAAAATTTTTTAAATCTAATCCTAGATTAAGTATGATGGCTGTTATATTAGAGAAGATGGATCTAAATAAGAAAAAAGAGCTTATCTCTCATGCTAATAATTTTATTAAGAAAAACTCGAGATCATGAAAAAAACTATTAAAAGAATGTTTAATAAACTTGGGTATAACATATCAAAGATTAAGAAAAATCCATATCCTATTGATTATAATGATGAATTTATTAAAGAATATCAAAAAATCAAGCCTTATACAATGACAAGCATAGAGAGAGTTTTTGCTCTAAAATCAGCTGTTAAATACACTGTTGATAATAATATAGAGGGATCCTATGTCGAGTGCGGTGTATGGAAAGGAGGCTCATGTATGATGATAGCGGCTACACTAATACAGCTTGAACAATCAGATAAAGAAATATGGTTATATGATACTTTTGATGGTATGACAAACCCAACAAATGATGATGTTGAGGTGGAGACTAATCTAAGAGGGATGGAATTATTAGAAAATGTTGATAAGACTACTGATAGATTAAATATGTGGGCATATGCACCCAAGGATCTTGTAATCAAGAACATGAACTCAACAGGATTCCCTAAAGATAAAATAAAATATATTGAGGGAAAAGTTGAAGAAACATTATCGTATGACAAACCTGCTTCAATTGCTCTATTAAGATTAGATACAGACTGGTATGAGTCAACAAAAAAAGAACTTGAGCATCTTTATCCACTTTTGGTGAGTGGCGGTGTATTGATAATTGATGACTATGGACATTTTAAAGGATCAAAAAAAGCTGTTGATGATTATTTCAGGAATATAAAAGAAAAACCTCTACTTCATCGGATAGATTATTCTGGCAGAATGGTTATCAAGAAATGATCAGAGTTTATTACAATCAAAAATGTTCTATCTGTAACTTAGAAATTTCTCATTACAAGAAAAAAAATATTGCATGTTTCAATTGGATTGATGTTAGTACTGCTTCAAAAGAATTAGATATACTCAAAAAAACACCCAGAGAGTTAATAAGAAGACTTCATGTGATAGAAAATAATACTGTCTATGCTGGAGCTTCAGCATTTATAATACTCTGGAGGAATATGCCTAAATATCGAGTACTAAGTAACATATTAAACCTCCCGGTAGTTTTTCAGATTTTTTATATTTTTTATGAAGTAATTGCTTTTATTTTATATTTGAAGAATAAGCATCAATTAAAAGACTTTTAAAGAATTAAAATTCCAATAATATTTTACGTCGCATTTCGATGTAATTTTCTTTCTCAATACTTCCCTTAATATATTGCTTTTTTAAATTCTCGAGCTGAACTAATGCGTTGGCTACAGATTTTTGATATTCCATACTTTTTGGTTTTGCACAGCCTTTTTTATTGTAGATTTTTAACAAATGTTCTTTTCTTTCTGATGCATTATACTCTGCATGTATCGATGAACCATAAGTCACAAAGTATGCTGGGAAGAAAAATAATCCAGATAAGATATTTTCATTAGTTAAACCTTTGTTCTCATGCGCTTCTTCTTCGTTAGCATTAGCCTTTTCAAATGCTAATTTAAGTTCATTACAAGACATCATATCATCATTAGCCTGCTGAATATCCATAGCTTTTGGAGTGGCGCATGCTGATATGAATATAACTAGAAATGAATATACTAATAATTTATGAAACATGATAAATACTACTTGTAATTTTTCCTATAAATCCATGGTTCTATAGGACTGCTACTCTTCCATATACCTTTTTTATTAATTTTAGCATGATTTTCAAGATTAATAAGGTAGTTATTAGTTCTATATTTTATATAAACCCAAGCATTGCCACTTTTAATCATTTTAGCATTAATATAGATCGATTCCTTTTCATTATGAATATAAATATCGGCTAGTTGTCTGCCATATCTATCATTATATTCAGTACTAACCAAAACAAGTTTATTAATTAATAAATTACTGAGAAATTTCTTAGATTGTTTACCATAATTTTGTGATGATTCGGGTGCATCTATGTATCGCAACCTGATCTTATTCATCGCATCGTTATGTTTGACAACAATACTGTCTCCATCTATGACCCTGGTTACAACTCCATAATATTCAGCTGAGTATACATTATTTGACAATATAATAAGAATTATTAAAAAAAAATTATTAGACTTCATAAATTCTTTATGAACTTGCTGATTTCTTTAGAAAATCTCGTTGTATCAACTAAAAATGAATCGTGTCCTTGAAGACAGTCAAGTTCCTTATATTCAACTATCGTACTTGAAAGAGAAAGAAGTTCTGAGATCTCTTTTTGTTGTTGTGGAGGGAATAAAATGTCATTACCAACTCCTAAAATCAGAGCTTTTTCAATCTTTGTCTTTGAAATAGCATCCAATGTAGATTCTCCATATTTAGCAACATCAAACCAATCCATAGCTCTCGATAAGTATAAGTAGCAATTTGCATCAAAAATATTCTGAAATTTGACAGCTTGATGCTCGAGATATGATTCTATTTCAAACTCAAAACTAGTATTCTCAATTCCAAATGTATTCTGATTAAGCTTACTATCTTCAGATCTCTTCCTTCCAAATCTCTGTGTCCATTCTGAAGCAGATCTATATGATGCCATGCCAATTTTTCTGGCTATTCTGACACCATTCAATGGTGGATTTTCATATGAATAGAATCCATTATTCCATAGAGGATCTTTACGAATAACCTCTCTTTGAAGAGATCTTAGGGCTATTGCATATGGTAACGCTTGAGTTGCAGAAGATATTAATATTAAATTTTTAACATAAGTATTATGTAAAATCGAAAAAGCCAAAGCTTTCATTCCGCCTAAAGATGGTCCTACTAGAACTTTTATTTGGTCTATCTTTAATTTTCTTAATAACAAAGATGATGCATTGGCCATATCTTCAACTGTTAATTCTGGAAATGTCAACCTATACGGTTCTTTGGTTTTTTTATTAATTGAAACAGGACTTGTAGAACCAAAACAGCTGCCCAGCGTATTCACACATATAATATAATGATCTTCTGTGTTGATAGCCTTCCCCTTGCCTACTACAGATTCCCACCACCCAGGCGTTGGATCTATAGAAGATGAGGCAACATGTGAGCTTGCTGATAAACCGGTAAAAATTACAATAACATTTGATTTATCTTTGTTAAGAGTACCCCATGTTTCGTAAGCCATTTCAAGGTCTGACAAAACACCACCACGTATTAGTTTAAAAGAATCTACAACTTTAACTACCTTTGCAGATGCATTATCATGTTTAAACATTTGGACGACTTTTTTATTTGAATCTACTTTCATACAGCGATGTTAGTATAATTCTTTGTCTAAAACAATTAATAAGTTATCGTAAAAAAGCTTTTTATTAAGATTACCCCTAGAATCTTTTTTCAATCTATGCAGGAGTCTTATTATATTTATTGATCTTGAGCTTTTAATTGGTAGCTTTTTTGATAGTGACTGATAAACTCCAGTGAGATTATTTTCGCTATCAAAAGCAAAACCCTTCATCAAGATATAGAATAATGATAATAAGTAATCAATGCATAGTGAGCCTCTATCCATCCAATCTCCTGATAGACTTAGTGGATTGATTTCTTTTTTATAAAGACTGGAGAGTTCATTCTCAAATAAATTATAATTATTTAGATATTCATTTTCATCATAAATGTTTTTTAACCCAGGTTTCATGGAAAAATAATAATCAAAATATGTTTTATATGAAGTATCCTTATTTTCATATATATATTGATAAGTATGACACCTGCTTCTAATAGTATCTTTAATAGATTGTAATTCTGATGCTAATAGTAAGAATATGCATGGTGAGTTGGTTTCTTCCAAAGTTTTTAATAAAGCTGCAGATGATTGATGATTCAAATAATTGCAATTATTAATAATTACAAATTTATGATCATATCTAGGAGATAAATCTGTAAATTCTCTTAATTCTCGTATTTGATCAATAACTATATCTGTCCCTACTCTAAAATTATCAAATTTATCTGCTAGTCCGAACTCATAGATTAGTCGTTCATCATTGTTCACCACTCTTTCCATTTTTCCAGACTTATTATATAGCGGCAGTGATAGATAAAATACATCTGGATGTGATTCTACTTGATTTATAGCTCTTATATTTTTCTCATGAAAATAATTTTTTAATATGTCTACGATGAATATATACTTACCCGTCGCGTCTGGAGAGTGGACAATAATATTATAATTTCTTTTCTTGAAATCGTAACATTTGTTAAACTGGATTATATTTTTTTCAAGACTTGTCATTTAATAATTTATCTAAATGTTCTTTTATTTGATTTTGAACTGATTTTTTATCTTTTTCTGTATCAATCAATACTACTTTTGGGTTTTCTTTAAATATTTCCGCGTAGGCAGATTTAATTTTAACCAAGAGTTCTTTGCCTTGTTTTTCAAATTTGTCAGATGTGTCTCTCCTATTTATACGCTCATAACAAGCATCGATGGATGCATCTAAATGAATAATTAAGGAGATATTATTTGAAAAATAAGAGTCTAAGACATTATGTAATCCAATCACCTCGTTGTTACCTTGAGTGATGCCTTGATAAACTAATGTTGAGTAGTGAAATCTATCGCAAATTACATACTTGCCATTGTTAATAGCCTTCAAGATAACATTTTTATAATTGTAAACTCTCGACGCATAAAATAGTATAGCTTCGGAGGTTGGATCAAGACTGGAATTTGAGTCCAAAAGTATATTTCTTACAGATTCCCCAAACTCAGTACCACCTGGCTCCCTGGTGATAATGCAATTAATATTATTTTTTTGAAGATAATCTGCCGCAAAAGATATGTGGGTCGATTTACCTGTTCCCTCATTGCCTTCAAATACTATAAATTTACCAATGGACATAAACTAATATATAAATTTCTTTAGTACATTATATAGTATCTGGTCTCGAGAAAATTTATTATTTTCAATTTCATCAATAAATATTAATCCTTGTATCGAGTTTACCTTGAAAGAGAAACTATACTCCTTCAGATGTGATGGCATTATATTTCTCTCTTGTATTTTAAAGTTATGTTTTTTAAGATAAGAAATTACTTCATCCCTCAGAATTCCTTTTACTCCAAATTTATCAATCCTTGGAGTATTAAATACATAATTAGATTTAATTTTTTTGACAAAAAAAATATTAGATGACAATGTTTCAACTATATTTTTTTCATTTAATACAATTAAGTCATTTATATGACTCATATTATTTAACTCCTCAGCAATAAGACATTGATCTATTCTATTCAAATGTTTTATCTTTGCTAAATGAGAATTCTTATATGTAGTATAGTTTGATATTTTTAATGCGATGAGTTCATTTTTTTTTATTGACTTACTTATTGCTTTTCTTATGAAATATAAATTATGTTTTATGTCCTTTGGTATATTATAACCGAACATACTATCTCCTCTAGTGAGAATAATCTTTACAATACAGTCTTTTCTAACTCCAAGAACTTTTTTAATAGCATCATTAATAATTTTTAAACTAGGTTTTTTTAAAGACAAAACATCGCATCCTTGATGTAATCTTTTGATATGTTGTTTAAGATATAAAATTTTTGAATCTCTAACTAAGATTGTTTCAAATAATCCATCTCCATAATTTAGGCCACGATCATTTATGGAGATATTTTTTGGGTTAAGAATTATATTAAATCTAGAATGATTCATTTAATTCATTAATTATATTTTGAAAATATTATCGAGCCATTTGTTCCGCCGAACCCAAATGAATTAGTTAAGGCATATTCAATCTGCATACTTTTTGATGATTCAGTATTAAAATCTAAATCACACTCTGGGTCTTGGTTATTGACATTAATAGTCTGATGAATTTTTTGATCTCTTAGAGATAAAACTGTTGCCACAGCTTCTACTCCACCGGCCGCACCTAAGAGATGTCCGATCATTGATTTAGTAGAATTAACGACTAAGTTTTTTGAGTGCTCTCCAAATAATGATTTTACAGCTCTTGCTTCTACAATATCTCCAGCAGGTGTTGATGTTCCATGAGCATTAATATAGCTGATATCATTCACGCCTATACTTGCATCTTTTATGGCATTTTTCATACTTCTTTGAGCA
>MDTB01067976.1_pt1 | contig 11626 bp, 27 predicted proteins | sample 811161 | NCBI WGS metagenome assembly MDTB01 (sample SAMN05326650, study PRJNA326480) | marine metagenome | isolation source: seawater | place: Mediterranean Sea | collected 2009
CCTGGTGAAGAACGTTGCAATTTTGAAGATGACGACTGCGATGGAAACATTGACGAAGGCCAAAGAAATGTCTGTGATCTATGCGGTCCAGTACCAGCTGACACGTGTGATGGCTTAGACAACGACTGTGATGGCACTACAGATGAAGAACTAATCAGAGAGTGTGAGACTGCTTGCGGTCGAGGAGTTGAAACTTGCGATGCTGGAAATTGGATATCTTGCACAGCTACTCAACCAGCAGACGAAGAATGCGATGGAGAAGACAACGATTGCGACGGACAGATAGACGAACAACTAGAGTGTCTTTGCACAATCAATGATGTTGGTAATCTACAACCATGCTCAGAGCCACCTCTCATCTGCGGCCAGGGGTTCAAGACTTGCGAATGTGTAGACCCAAACTGCACAGAAATGAGAATGACAGAGTGCGCTGCTTTATGCCAATACGTTCCTATGCCAGAACCACCAGTTTGTGACCCTAGAGTAGGAATAGCTCTCCAGCAAGAAGAGTGTAATAATTTTGATGAAGATTGCGATCAAGAAGTAGACGAGAATTTGTCACAAGCATGTTATACAGGAGACCCGGAAACTCTTTTTGTCGGCGTATGTATACCAGGAGAAGTTTATTGCGAAAGAGGCACGTGGGGTAACGATAGAAATGAACAGTTTGAGCCTGGGTTCTGCTTAGGCGAGATTACGCCACAAGAAGAGATCTGCGACGGTGCTGACAATGACTGCGATGGCGTAGTGGATTATGGCGAAGAAATTAGAGATACAGATATATTATTTATTGTAGATTGGTCTGGCTCAATGGACGACGAGATCGCAGCAGTCAGGATTGCACTTAATCGTTTTGCCACTCATTTTGCCGCAGAAGAACCTTTACAGTGGGGGCTTATAATAGGCCCTAAAGAGTTTGAAGAAGACGGTGATGAATATTTGGTAAAGGTCTCAGACATAGCGCCGTTTGATCAGTTCCTTGCAGCATTTGCAGCTTTAGGCAACGAAGGAATGGATACTGGAAACGAGATGCTTTTGGATGCTGTATATCTAGCCGTTCAGAACATTTCAGGAAATGCAAATGTCGATATCGCAGCAGCAAGATGGTTCGCAGACACAGGTTCTAGGCCGCCTAAAGAAAACTTCAGCATAAGCTGGAGACCTAATGCCGAGCGCATTGTGATAGTGTTTAGCGATGAGGTTGAGCAGTCTTTCTTGCAGCACCCTGCTCGCAATATTCCGGGCAGGCCTATTACTAAACCTATCGTTGAAAACGCAGTGAGTGCTGGAATAAGATTAAAAGTGTACGCTTTCTCAAGCGGTGGTTGGGCCGGCCGACCTGATTTTTGGACTGACATAAGCACAGCTGGCAATGGAACAAATTTTGAACTGACTTCAGACGCATTAAGTATGTACAATGATTTAATGTCTATTATTGACGAAGCATGCTTGCCAAGAGAAAACCCACCAGAAAATCAAGGTGCAATGAATTTTAGTGAACCAAATTATACATATGCAAGTTTGTACGATTACGAAATCGCTTTATATTATTATGACTACACAAACAAAATGTGTAGATAGACAAAATTGAAAACTCTAGATCTACATAATCTGCGCCATCCTCATGCTGGAGACGCAATAAGGGATTTTTTAAATTTTGCTGAATTACCAGTTCGCATTGTGACAGGAAACTCTAGAGAAATGAGAAGTATTGCTTCTGATGTTATTAGAGAATATGAATACGAGTTTTATTTTGAGAACTCTTACAACTTTGGAGCTTTAATAGTTTGCGAGACTAAACACTGAAACTTTCGCCGCAACCGCAAGTTCTTCTTGCATTTGGGTTTAAGAACTTAAAACCTTTTCCAGCTAAACCATCTAAATAATCGATTTCTGTTCCCATAAGGTATAAGAAACTTTTTGGATCTATGAAAATTTTTACTTCTTCACTTAGGATTTCTCGGTCTTTTTCATCTTTTTCGAAAACGTAATCAAGGTAATAGCTGAATCCAGAACAACCTCCCCCTTTTACTCCTGCCCTAATTCCTATAGGCTTTTTTTCTTGATTTTCGAAAATACTTCTCAGTTTTTCACCAGCATTTTTAGTTAACTTTATCATCTTACTCTCCGTATAGAATATTTATATTTGCTCTGGAGGATTTTTACATGGCAACAACAGTTTCAAAGACAACTTTTACTAGCAAGATTATCGAGTCCATAATCATAAATGGTCAACAGCAACAAGTTTTAACGACTCTTTCTATCCCAGAAGTCACAGACTATAGTCATAGGATTATGTCTGTAGCAACTTCTGCCACGACTCTTTTGACGCTAGCTACAGCCGACGCCGGCGGAGCTATTGATAAAGCGAGGCTACAATATGTTCGCTTGACTAACTTAGATGACACTAATAATATTCAATTAACTTTTACTCTTACTAGCAATACAGATACGTACGAAGTCGTTTTGGGTCCTAAGAAGTCTCATATGTTAACTCACAAGCAGGGAGACATAACTACGCTCGGCGCCGCTTCTACATTAGAAGATCTAGTTTCAATTAAGGGCTTAGCTTCAACGGCTGCTTCTGACATTGAGATTTTTACAGTTTCTACCTAATTTTACAATTGTAAAAATATTATCATTTATATAGAATAAAAACAGGGAGGTTTTATGAAAAAATCTAGAACTGAGTTGCGTGAAATTGCATCTTTGAAAGAAAATGCTGTCTGTATAGAAGGCGGTCCTTTAACAATTAATACAGGTCTCCACACCGGCCGTTCTCCAGACGCTAAGTTTATCGTCATTGACGATCTTACAAGAGACTCAGTCGACTGGAGAAACGTTCAAGGCATGAGTCAGAAAGTTTGGGAAGAGTTTAAGTCTGACTTTTTTAATGAAAAATTTATTTCTCTTTATGAGCAATCAGTAACTGCAGGTCATTCAGGTTTTAGCAGCTTAAAAATCAAGGTTTATACTGAATTAGCTTGGCACTCTATTTTTGCTCTTAACATGTTTAAAGAGGAAGAAGAGTTTGAAGATTACGATTTTACTCTTTACTACGTGCCTTCTTTCACTAATGAACCAAGGGTAGTAATATCTTTTACTGACAAACTGATAATAATATCTGGAACTAGTTATGCAGGAGAAATGAAGAAAAGTGTATTTACTGTTTTAAATCACCTTTTACCTGATGAAGGTATATTTCCTATGCACTGTTCTATTAATTTAGATAAAGACATGAAAAGACCTACAATATTTTTTGGTTTATCTGGAACTGGAAAAACAACTCTATCTGCAGGATCGGATCGATTTTTAATTGGAGACGATGAACACGGTTGGTCTGCAGATGGTCTTTTTAATTTTGAAAATGGTTGTTATGCTAAAGTTATAGATTTAAACCCAGATAGAGAGCCCGAAATATGGGAAGCTTGTCATGGTTACGATTCAATTTTAGAAAATGTAGTATTAGATGCGTCTGGAAAAGTTGATTTTTTTGATCGTACTAGAACTGAGAACACTCGCAGTTCATATCCCCTATCTTATATAAAAAATTCAGTTTCTGAAAGATGCACTAAGCTTCAGCCTAAAAATGTAGTTCTTTTAACCTGCGATGCTTTTGGTGTTCTGCCGGCAGTGGCAAAGCTGACGCCAGAAGAAGCTTGGAAGTTTTTTGTTTTGGGGTATACTTCAAAAATAGCTGGCACTGAGAAAGGCGTTAATGAACCGGTAGCTACTTTTTCTCCATGTTTCGGACTACCGTTTATGACTAGAAACCCAAAGGTTTATGCTGATATGCTAAAAAGTTTTCTAGAAGAAACTTCAGCTAACTGTTGGATGTTAAATACAGGTTGGCAAAACGGATCTTATGGAGTAGGAAACAGGATATCTTTAGAAGATACACGACAAATTTTATCCTTAATTTATAACGATGAATTATCGAAATTAGAAACTTTTGAGCATACTTATACTAAAATGAATGTTCCCAGAGCCGTAGAGTTAAATTTGACTTTATTAAAACCCGAATTGGGTTGGGACAAATTGAAAGAGTATGAGATCTCTTGTAATAATTTGTTATTAGAAATGCACAAAGTTCTGAATGCTGTTTAATTTCAGGAACAAATTAAAAGAGGATCCAGTGAAAAAGGGATTCTTAAATTGGAAGAAGAAGAAAAGTTTATTAACAATGTTTTTCTTTTAGTGAATGGTTATGCCGGACACCAAAGTGTAGGGATCATGCATGTCTATAAAGGCATGCCGGTAGTTGTTATAAATTTTCATGAAGATCCACTCAAGTTACCAAGCGGTCTTTTTTCTTTTAAAAAGTGTTCTCTTTTGATATCTGGCAGAGAAGTAGAATATGAAAAATGCGTTTTAAAATTAGCTGAATGAAAAAGTTTTGAAATTATTATAGAATAATGAATACTAAAACAAATATTAAAACAGGAGACATTGTAAAAAACAAAGACGGCAGGGTTGGCATAGTTTTATCTAAAGACAAAAAAGATAATTGTGCTAGTCGGTGTTTAGTTTTGTTAGAGGGAAAGCCAGTCAATATTTTAGTTAAGAATTTATTTAAAGTTCGTAGTCATCGACGATAGATAAACAGTAAGAGAAACATTCGTATATCTTGTTTTCGTAAAGTAATTGATATACGTCATATATATTCCAATGTTTTTCTTTATTAAAGCTAGAAGGTCTTCCTTTATTAGATACAACGAGAAATATTTCTTTATTGAAAGATTTTTTGTAACCTAAAAAATCTTTCCAACTAGGAAAAGATTCAAGGCTTATCTTTTCATACAAAACTACGCTTGATCCTTCTGTCGAAGTAAGGGTTAAATTTTCTGGACTTATTGTTTTTTTAAAGTCCAGTTTTACTAGTTTTCCGGGTTTTATTTTCATAACAGGGGTTGCGCACTAATATGAAATTCAAAGATTTTCTTAAGATAATGGAAAAAGCAAAAAAATGGGATCATAATATTAACTATGAAGAAAGTCCAATGTTATACGAGTTTACAGAAGATTGTGGCGGTATGTATACTTGCGATCCATACAAGACAGATATATTAAGAAATTGGAAATTTATGAATTCTAACTCTGCTAAAGATAGTTCTGCTAAAATATTAACGATGTTTGATAACTACCTAGATAAAGGTGATTTCGTTGGCGCAGATATGTGTCGAAAATACCTTCAAGCTGGTTCTACCAGGCGGGTTATTAAAAAAGATTGTCAAACAATATTTCAGCAATCTTACAACGTAGCAATTAATAATATCCAATATTTGAAGTTAAAACTAGATTTTTTAAACAAGAAAGATATTTTGTTAAAAGAGGATAAAAATTGAAAGAGGGAGATCTCGTAAAACTCCGCGCGGTTCGTCACACTTCAGAATTTTCAGCATCTTCAGAAGAAGTGGGGTTAATAGTAGAAATGCAAACACGTGGTCCGGTTCCGGGGGCTTATGTTTTGTGGTCTAAAAATAGGACTACAGAATGGGTCTCAGTAGAGAATCTCCAAAAGCTAAATTAGTCGTTTCTCATGAGAACACCCTAGGGTGTCTCTCTCCAAACGCCATCCATATTTATATACAGCTTCATGTTTCCGAAGCTGGAAGGGTGATGCTGCTTTGGGTAAGAGCGATTCCGATAAGTACGCCGAACCGATTAGGGTAGTGACAAAGTGGTTGCAAGATGCGGGTTGGAAAGTCAAATGGTACTCTTCGGGTGACCACATCGATGCTGCAAGCCTGCCCGATCGAACCGTCACAATAACTAAACGCCAAATCCCCCGTCACCGCTACTACACCCTCCTCCACGAAGCTGCACATGTCGACCTCCTGGGAGGCCCTCTAGAATCACGAAGCGGAGAACCTCATGGTTACATCGATTTATGGTATGCAAGCGTCGACGAGAGGACTCTGCGGCACCGGGTTGCTGTTGTTATAGATGAAATTTCTGCGTGGGAACACGGGATAAAACTGGCGAAAAAACTGGGTCTTGGCATTGAGCTTGATAAGTACCGTGATTTTCGAAACAGAAACCTGAAATCGTACTTCTATTGGGCTACCGATCGCGAGGAAATCCCGGAATGATTAGACCAAAAGAGGGAGAAATATGGAAGTGGTACGAAGACGGTTCAAAGTCTCACGAACGTTACGGAAGCGCGATCTGCCTGGGTTACCGAGATGATTGGGACGGGGCCTGCGGGCCGCAGGGTTACGTGATCTTCCACTTTGCTGAAAAGGGAGTCATGAATATCCCGGTCGAAATGGTCAAAAAATTCATGCATAAAATCACTTAAAAACGGGTGAAAATCCCCGCTACGCGGGATATAATCTATTCATGGATGGAACTGGGGCCATGTCCCCTGAAGGAGAAAAGATGCAAAAGTTCGGTCTGATTGTTGCCGATCCGCCATGGAGTTTTAACGACAAGCTAACATACGCAAAAAAGGACAATGTTGTTCGCGGTGCGGCTGGAAAGTATCCAACTCTGGATCCCATGGCAATTGCCGACCTGCCGGTCGGGGAGCTAGCCGCCGAGAATAGTCTCCTGGCACTCTGGGTCCCAAGCAGCCAGCTGTTAAACGGGCTAAACGTTATGCAGGCTTGGGGCTTTGAGTACAAGCAGCTCTGGATCTGGGCAAAGACTCACAAAAATGACCGTAGCAAGCTGGCATTTGGTATGGGAAGATTGGCCCGAAACTGTCACGAACCCTGCCTCGTAGGGATCAAGGGAAAGTACACTAAGGAACTAGCCAATCGCAGTCAGCGAAACGTCTTTCTCCATCCATCCATGCCTCATAGTTCAAAGCCGGAGGATCTGCAAGATTCTCTTGAGATGATGTTTCCCGAGCGAAACAAGATTGAAATTTTTGCGAGACGACATCGTCCCGGATGGAACTGTATTGGAAACGAGGCGCCCAACACTCTAGGCGAAGACGTCCGGGACAGTCTAGGTAATTTGATAAATGACAAAACTCCCGAAGACGATCCCCTTCCCTGGTGATTGAGAGGATGATTGGCTGGTAGCAACGAATTTCGAAAGTGTGGTCACTGCACAGTTTGCTGCTCTGAGTTAGAGATACCAGATCTGCAAAAGCCTGCAAAGAAACCTTGCGAAAAATTGGCAAGAACCGGTTGTAGTATTCACGCCACGCGACCAGAAGTCTGCCAGGGTTTCCAGTGCGTCTGGTCTGAAAAGATGCTGCCTAATTCGGCGCGACCCGACAAGTCGGGTATATTTGCTTATAGGCACGAATCGCAATGGGGACCAGCCCTGTCCCTTGTCGAGCTTAAACGGGGTGCATTTGCCAGAAATGCGAAAAACATCAACAAGATTCAGGAACTGGTTGACAGGAATAATTGGGCCATGATCTTGTTTGATTCAAGCGGTAAGACTGCTGCTATGATTCCGGAGGAATGATGCCACGTAAAAAATCTCAAAGAAACGTTGGGAAAAACAAGAAGAAATTAAAATCTCAAAAGAAGCTTCCCGAGCTTCTTGAGTATGAGGGATACGAAATAGGGCAAGAGGTCTGGGTCAAGCTTGAAATATACGGTACCGAAGAGTGGGCTTTTGGTGCAATTGATCACTTTTGGCCCAAAGACAAAATAGAACCCTCTTTTACTTTTTACGACAAGATCAAGAAGAGGTTTGCTACTGGAGCTGTTCGTAATATAACGAATTCTCCGCCCAAGAGGTGGATGGCGAAAATGAGAGGTTGAATGAAAATTCCACCGGTAGCCCCTGTAAGGGAAGTGATAAACAGGTTTCGAAGGACCATATTTAGGAGAGGAGGTGGCCGATTGAAGGAATTACCGTTTTCTCCTGGGGACAGGGTTCTTTGCCGAGGTTTTCAGGGTAAAATGTATGATGGAACTGTTGTTTTATGCGAGCATGCTGAAGCCGGCTACGCGAACTTCATCAGGGTTAGGGTCAAGATTGACAACTCTAGGTCTGAAGTACAAGTTAACTGGTCACTCTTTCCAGATAGAGTTAAACTGAAGGAGAAAAAAGATGAGTGAAAAAAAAGAAGATGCTGAAGTTTTAGATTTTTCTGCTTATAAGATGAATAAAATGCTTTTAAACATAAAAAGAAATCCAAAAGCAACCCAAGCAGAAGTCACTACCTTGCAAGCCGTCTTAGATCTTTATTTGAACGGTCATATCGATATCTCCTGGGTTGAAGGTGAACCCTACATGTCGCTTTCTCCCAATACTGATTTAGACGAAGAAGAGTTGAAAGAAAAGTTTAACGAGATTATTAACGGTGGATGAATTAATAACTAAAGCTTCTCCTTTACCAGAAGATTCTGAAACTAACCCATGGGTAGCTGCTTTCATATGCGAAATATACTCTATCTTTGGAGTTCCAGTTGCGGCTGAAGCGTGTACAAGCAAAACAGACAAGTTACAATATATCTGGAGCCGAATTGGTATCTCAAACGCCCTAGCCCTAGAAGAGCCTATGTGGCGTGCGATGGTTAATCGAGTTGAACCTCATCTTGCCGCAGATGAATTTGTTCGCAGGTATTACAGATCAAGAAAAAGAATGGTTATTGAAGAAATACCCAATTTTGTTCCAAGGGCAGTTGCCCCAAAGGCTTTAACAAACGAAATAACAGGAACGTCATAATGAGCAGTGCTTCTAGAAAATTCAAAAGAAACTTAGAGAAAAAGAGAAAGAAAAATTTGAAAAATTCTGTCAAGACGATGACAGAGAGATTAACTTCGCTGGGAGATAGTTGTGCCAACTGTTCTGCTCCTTTTGATAAAACTAATCCGCAACAAATGATGGAGTGGATGGTTTACGTAGTGAATGACGAACCCAACTTAATATGCCCTCAGTGTCAATCAGAGATAGAATCTAGAAAAAAGGAAATGCAGAAAGACGAGGAGGGTTTCAAAATACATGTTTGAATTGACGCGTAATGAAATAGAAAAACTGATCCGGATTTTAGATTGGGTAATGATAGCAACTTTAGACTCGGAAGAAGAAAAAAACCGAGTACAAAATATCAGAGATAAACTGACTTCTGTTATAAAATCTCAACCAGAAAAAGACAGAGTAAAAATGTTGCTTAGTGATGAAGCTAATTAGATCAAAAAAAGTCGAATCTTTCCCTCCTGGCGAGACTTTCAAAGTAAGAAAAATATCCAAAGAAGAATTTATACTTCGCGTAAAGGAAGAGATACCAAACATCTTTGCAGAAGGGGTGTCTCTGAAGGACCCTGAGAAGTTCTCAGATATCCTCGAGATGATTAACAATGTTTGTGAAATTATTAATATAGATTGGTATGAATGTTCAAAAATAAAATCGTCAAAGAGGTGGAGCGAGGGTTCTTATAATTGTTTTATGATCGCTGAGAAAGATCAAACTGACTAAGCAGTTGAGATTGAGATTCAAACACGTATCCGTTTGTTCCATCTGGAAAATAAACGTAAAAAAGTTTGTCTTTTACATCCTGAGCACCATATATTTCTATAATCCTCGCAGTTTTGTTTGAATTTTTTAAAACGATGTACTCGTTGATGCTAATATTTCTCATTCGTTGATTAAATATGGAGATTTTTTATGCTAAATTATCTTATAGTTTCTTGTTTTTTGTTTGCTGCTCCTTTTACTAGCTCAAATGAAGCAGGCCAGAAATATATGAAATGCCAAGAAGAAGCACGAGAAGAAAGTCAAAAAGAAGACAGTTTCTCTCTTTACATTCCTACAGTTATTTATCTAACTCCCGAACAGGCTGATATTTGGCCACCACAACCAGTAGAAATTACTAACGAAAAAGAAAAGAAAATCATCTACCAGACTTTTACAATCTAATCAAGATGAAAAAAAATAATAAATTAGAGATCTGTTATGGTAAGTGCGATTCGTGCGGATTCTCTGGTGCTGGAGTTATGTTTTACTCATTAAGTAACCACCCTTTCTTGTTTGAGTGTATTTTATGCAACCCTGTACTGCTAGAAAAAGAGTATGAGTCCGAAGTTTTTAATCGGAGATTTGGTGATTCACAGGTTGAGCACACTTCAGACTTTTGAACATACCTATAACCAAAGCAAGGATTTTCCATCCGGAATCGGTGTCATCATCGATCACAGCGAAGATGATTATTTCGTAGTTTGGGATGGGTTAATATACAAAGTTAGGGCTGTCTACCTCCGGAGATTAGATGAATAAAGAAAGTTTGCAAGATCATCTTGAAGAAGTTAAGAAAAGAATAAAAAATGGAGCCCTTCCAGAGAATTTATTAAAAGAATATGTCACAAAACTAGAATTATCAGAAGCTTTCTTTATCATTACTCAAGCTCAAATTCAGATAAAAGAAGAAGCTAAGCACAGATAAAATCGTGTAATTTGTTGCAATACTTGATATAATATAAAAGTATTCAGTTGGAATACATGTAGTGCGTGCTTCTCGGTAAGAGAATATTATATGATAAAGGGAACCTAGCTGTGGTATTTCAGCACGCGAAATACCTTAAGATTCTCTGCAAATAGGAACAGGTGAACGAGTTGCTCTGCTAGGAGTGCTCAAGTAACCAATATTTTTTATTGGATAAAACATGCTGCCCATGAATAATCCAGACGACGTTGAAACAGTTTTAGCAGAGCTACAAGCTGGTATCATTCCAACCAGCATTTTTCTAAACAACCATGTTGAAAGGAAAGATCCATTTGCTAGCATGGATAAAAAAGAAGCTAGGAAAATGAAAAGGAAGTGGCGCAAACTAAAGAAAAAATTTGGTGTCAAAAACAAATCTCTCTCGCAACAGTCGCACGAGGTAAGGTTTCATTTAAGGAGAATTAGTCGTGGCTCTAGAGACTGAGTGTCTAACCCCTGAAACTAATTTTCACATTAACATAGGGACAAAATATATCAGCATACGGGTAGTTCTTCCTTTCGAGTTGAAGGTAAAAGAAGAAGAAGCTGAAATTTTAGAAAAGCTTCTACATAACCAGGTAGAGTTAGTTTTAAGGCCTTATTTCAAAGAGAGGGAGTGGAAATGAAACTAGTCAAGTTTTTAATTATGGAAAATCTTTCTGTTGATGGTTCTTACACTAAAGTAGAAGATTTAAAAAATAATGTTATGTCTGACTTTTTATCAATAAAAAAACATTCAAATTCGAATATATTTGAATTGGCTTTAGAAAAACTTAACGATGAGCAAATTGTCTTTATCAATAGAGGAAAGAGTGAAGTTGCAGCGACTCAATACGGAATCAACAAATTTAGCTAATCACAAGTTCAATAAGAATAAAATTGGAGTTGGAAATTCAGTAATTGTCAATATAGGTTATTCATATTCTGCTGTTGTCGAAGGTCTAAAGTTAGATGAAAAGAACAAGAAGGTTTATGCTTATTTAAAAAATTTTAAAGGTAAATTCCCGTCTCGGGTTGATGTTTCTGATTGCATAAAGATAGGAAAGAGCATATAAGACTTAACCGCCCCGGCTGGCTGGTGGTTAGGAGGCGTCTTATAAGCGTCTTGAAGCAGGGTTCAATTCCCTGGGGGCGGACCAATTTTTAACCTTATTTTTATAAGGGCCTGTAGCTCAGTGGTTAGAGCATCCGGCTCATAACCGGACGGTCCTCGGTTCAAGTCCGAGCGGGCCCA
>MDTB01095096.1_pt1 | contig 11625 bp, 11 predicted proteins | sample 811161 | NCBI WGS metagenome assembly MDTB01 (sample SAMN05326650, study PRJNA326480) | marine metagenome | isolation source: seawater | place: Mediterranean Sea | collected 2009
AGAAGCTCAGTGACTGTACTTAATTTAATGAGCAAAGAACTAAAACAGATTGGTATACACAAATTTTCTGGGAAATCTTTAAGTCCTTTACAATCTCAAGTTCATCAACTATTGGATTTAAAAGATAGCAAACTTGCCAAAAGTATGAGGTTTGAAAATCAGAATCATGCCTCTAAAATTTTTCTTCTCAATTTAGATTAATTTAGGAAAATCGTTTCCAAGCATCCGACCAAAAACCTTGTTGTGGGAATGAAAATGAGCCAACTTCGGATATTTTTTGGGCCACAATAATAACATCGATTACTGCGTTAGATGCTCTATTTTTGAGATTAATAAATTCTTCTTTGTCTGCTACCTTGCTTAACAAATTAAGTACCTTGAAATTTTCATGATTCAGACTTTTATCGGAGTAGTAATCAATATCTTTATCTTGCATGCTGTAGTATGCATGCTTAATGTCATAGCCATTCACTTTGTACCAGCTCATAAGTGCCTCAGCTGAAAACTGAGTAAATCCGTGTTCTAACCATGAACATGCTGGCAAGTAATGATATGCAACACCACCAACTTTTAGAATATTTGCAATATTCATAAGAGCTTGTGGAAAATTAAATATATGCTCCAAGGTTCCTGAATCAACCACTAAATCATATTGACTGAAAAATTTCGCAGATATTGGCAAATTCATGTCATGCTTAATGCTTGCCCGTGTTTCTTTCTTCGCTGCTAGATAGTTATCAATTACATCTACTTGTTCAAATAATGTTGTAAATATGAGAGGGTTGGCAATGCGCTTATCAGCATTTGATGGGTCATAAACTCCATCTGGAAACAAGGATTTGAAATCATTAGAAAGGTTTTTTAACGAGGCATCGAGATGCTTGATATTCCCATTAATTACCATGTAACCGAGTTCTGCAACTCGTGTCCGCTCCTCAACATATTTATCAATTGAGTGAAGCAAGAGTGGCAACCCTAAAGGATGCGAAAGAATCCCCATGCCAGAAGAATAGTTAACCCTTATCATACAACATACATTTGAATGCAACGTCAGCAAGGCCTACGTCTCCTATGCTAAGGTATCAAAAATATATTTCAAAAATGCATTGCGAAGTTTGCGGTAGTTCTGATATTATCCCCGTTCTAGATCTTGGCGAGCAACCGCTTTGTGATGATTTAATACCATTAGAATCACAGATTTTATCGGATAGATATTTACTCAGAATCCATTTTTGCAGAAACTGTAATACTGCTCTTCAAGAAATGAATGTAGACAAGAAAACGTTGTTCCCTGCGACTTATCATTATCGGGCTAGAAATACTCCAAGTGTTTTATCCAGTATGGAGCAACTTGTTGCCGATGTTCTTGATAATAGAATTACATCTTTAGATGGAAAAAAAGTCCTTGATGTGGGCTGCAATGATGGGTCTTTACTAAACTTCTTTGCAGAAAAAGGTGCCATCACTTATGGTATCGATCCTACAGATGCAGTTTTAGAAGGTCGTGAAGATCATACGCTAATTCAAGATTTCTTTTCGCCATATTCTGCCTTAAGTTTTAAGAAAAAATATGGATTTCCTGATGTTGTGACTTTCACCAATTGTTTTGCTCACATAGATAATATGCATGAGCTTATAACAGCTTTGTCTACCTTGATGGGGCCTAATACACTTGTAATTATTGAAAACCACTATTTAAAATCTGTTTTAGAAGGCATGCAGTTTGATACTTTCTATCATGAGCATCCCAGAACATATACTGCAAAGAGTTTCGAGGTAATAGCCGAATTACTTGGTGCAAAATTAGTTGACCTTCAGCTAACAAATCGTTATGGCGGTAATATTCGTGCATACATTACTCGTGATGAATCCTATAAAATAGGTGATCTTTATGAAGAGAAATATGATTTTGAAGCGAACTTCCAAAAAATGTCGAATTTCATTCCGCAATGGAAAGAACTTACCTTAAAAAGTATTGATGATGCAGTGCAAAGTGATGGCAATCCTTTGGTGGGAATTGCATTTCCTGGCAGAGCATCAATACTAATTAATATTCTAGGTTTGACGCCGCAGCAATTATCTGCGACTTATGAAATTAAAGGTTCCATGAAGACTGGTAATTATATACCCGGAACACGTATACCAATTCTGCCAGAGCACGAACTATTAGATAGTTCATCTCGGCCACAAATAGTTTTAAATCTAGCTTGGCATATTGAACAGGACGTAAGAGATAACTTGGCGAATTATAAGTACTATCCTCGGATTATCAATATTTTAGATAAATCAATTTTTACCTAGTTGACGCTTGAATTCATTTATATCTATTACTGTATTAACTCTATGTGTTTGTAAAATCGGAGGTTGAGAATTAAAATGCAGTAGCTTCATGAGACGATCCGAAAAATTTAACTTTTGCTTATTGGTGAACATATTTGGATAATCGTAATATGGTTTTATGTACCATGGAGCATAAAAGTTGAATATACTCCATCTTGTGTCCTCGTTGGGATTTCCCGCTGTATGCCAAATTCCACAGTCAAACAAAAAGGCATCTCCCTGCTGAAGATTTATGGTTTCAACATGATATTTTTCTGAGTCAATCTCTCTACTGGGCTTTTCATCGAATAGGTGAGATCCTTTGATGATCTTGGTAGCTCCATTCTTCTCTGAAAAATTATCTAGACATATACATAGAATATACCCAAATCCATGCGGTAGTCTCCTTTGCCCTTTTTGAACATAACGTGAATCAGTATGCCATCCCACTCCTGGTGCAGTATTTCCACTGAGTCCTTTTGCAATTTGACGATTATTGATATTGGCGTTTACTAAAATGATTGAATCACCTATACATCGTTCGATCAGATCACAAATTTCTGGAATCTCCACATACTTATAAAACTCTGAGTCGTATAGAAAGGGATGGGAAATCACTGATCCATCAATGTCGGTCTTTCCACCTTTTTGAATATAGGAGCCTTCGACTCTCATGCACCTATTCTTAAGTGCTCTTGCAGTGTCCTTTTGAATTATTTGTGGAATAACAAAGGCACCCGATTCAAAAAGTTCGTCAATCGCTATGTCAGGAGTACTTTGAATTTCTTCAATTGTTATTTGCCTCATGTCAGTCTAAATAATGTCTAATTTAGCAAACTAATTGTTGCTGCTGCTTGATCTTACTCATTAGTTTTCCATATGCATAGTGGCTTGTTATTTTTCAGGATATGAATGGTGTATATTGCTAAGGCATCGAGGCTAGAAGGTGGATAAAGTCAACTTAAACAAAATCACTATAGGTGATTTAAATGACATTTATAAGAAATTGGCTGCTTTAAACGGCAAACAAAGTATACCTCTCAATATTCAGTTGTCTAAAGAACTTTATAATTATTTTTCAGCGAATTCCACCGAAGCTTATAGCGAAGGACTTTTCCACTATTTAGAGCAGGCTCAACCCTTCACAACAAGAAATGCGGTAGTTCAATTAATTAACGGTAATGCTAATATAAATCTCCAGCATAATTCACATTTAAGATGCCTCTATAGTTATGCCACTCAGTTTAGAATCATTGGAGTTCCAGTATATCTGGTTGTTGTGAATTTGCCGAGCTCCGCAAATCCCGCATTCTGGGACGTTACCAAAAAGTTTGCTTATAAGAACTATATTAACGATTTTATTGGTCAAAACTTTGCGTTTAATCCCTACGACGATATATCAATTCTTTTTGACTCTGACCAAAAAGATTTAAACTTAAAAAATGTAGTAACAACGCTCAAACGATTTTTTAAGCTATCTCTCTCTCATTCTCTTCAAATTATGGGCCTTAGTGGCGGCGGTCCAAATTTACTGGGGTCACATGGGCTTGAATGGCTTGAGTGTATTCATGCTGATGTATTGGCTGCTCGTAGATCAACTCTGATGTGTCATATGTATGACAGAACTGATTTTTTAAAATCACATGATCTGCTGACTATGTCTGCTGAAATGACTAAAGCTTACCTTTATAAAGCTGATCCAAAATCATCACATAAAATTTATCAGTCTCTAATGATAGATCCTATTTTATTTAGGAATCACAATAAAAATATTGCTATAGACTTTTCCTATAAAGAAAAGCAATTTATAAATCAAATTATTGCACTCCCTGCGAGTTCCCCAAAACTTTTAATTGCTGGACCATGGCTTGATAAAAAATGGTCTTCGAAGGTCATAGATCATAGACTCAATAAAGCTATTAGCTATAGAGATACAATTGATAAGATCCTGCCGACTATTGAAGACCTTTATTTAATTATCATTGGGGCTAGAAAAACCTTTGTTACTGAAAATCTTACAAGCTTTGATTCTTCGAAAATCGTTGCGTTGCATGAAAGCGACAATTTTTCTGGATTGCTTTCTCAAATCAAGAAATATGCTCAAAATGTAGTAGCAACATTTACGCCAAATCATGGAAACGGTTCTACAAATTCTGAGGTTGCAAATTCTGAAATCCCTTCATTGTTCTTGAAGCCTAATGATAGTCAAGCTATGCTTCCTGATTGTGCGTTTGAAGCTGATATTGAAGCCTATTTGTCTAAGCTAAGTATTCTTTTGACTTCTTCGCGAGATAGATTGAATCATTTAAAAGATTTTACTGAGGCGAAGGTTATCCATACACAAGACTCACTCCACCATGTCAATTCCTTGTTATAGTGGCACATCGCTTTGCCTCACTTCATGCTTAGCAACCTTGATAGAGATTTTTACTCTTCATTACTAAAGTCTAAGCTTTCTTTAGAGTCGCGTGAATTAATTTCATGCGTACTTAATCAAACTGCAATCAAGAAAAATAAGTCTATCTGGAACCAAATTTTAAAGTTTTCTGATTCAATGAAAACTCCTGTAAATAGTTTAAAGAAAAATGGATATTTAGTGCTCAATTCAGATGTTTTTTCGGAAGTTGCTGCCGAGATACAGCTTTATGCCGACCAAAATTCATTGATGAACAAGCCATATGGAACGGAACCCATTCGATATCTTACTGAAGTTTCGAAAATGGATTCTGTAAAGCGCCTTTTGAATTCTGTTGACTTATATTCACTAGTTTCACTGTATTTGGGTGCTCCAGTATCTATTTACAATGTAGGGGCTTGGATTCAGTACCCTGGCTCTAAATGGCAAGTTCCCAATACACAGCTTTGGCATAGAGATAGAGATGATTTCTCTTTTCTTAAGTTATTCATGAATGTCAGCAAGGTTACCCATGTAAATGGTCCTCATGCATATTTGCCTGGAAGTCATTTAAGTCAAAATTTGAGTTCCATTTTTACGTCGGACTCTGATTCTGAAAAGCAACAATATGTCAATGGTTCCATTCATAAATTTTTTACAGATAAGGATCTACACGACTTAGGATTAAATATCCAGCCAAAAGTATGGGAAGGACCTTCTGGACTAACCTTCTTAGAGGATACAAGAGGCTTTCATCGTGCTTATACCCCCGAGACAGAACCCAGGTTGATGTTCGCTGTTACTTGGTCTGTGGGTAAAGGATATGCACCTGACAACCTTGTCGAGCCCTCTAAGGCAGTTTTTGCGGGACTAGCCGCCAAAGGCTGAGGCAGTTCCTTCCTGTGTGCTACTCTAAGAAATATTTTTTCATTTTTATGAGTACGCTCGAGTCCTACAAAAAGGTATTTGTAGAAACCTTTGAAATTAATGATGAAGAAACCCTTCAGCTTGAATATATGTCCATTCCTCAATGGGATTCAGTTGGCCATATGACTTTAATGGGCGCTTTAGAAGATGAGTTTGATATCGTTCTCGAAATGGACGATATTATTGACTTCAGCTCTTTCAAAAAAGGTATCGAAACTCTTGCTAAATATAATGTGAACATTGAGTAGCCATGCTTAATCTGTTGTGCTCAAATAGTTCAACTATTAAGTGCCTTCAGGATGAGAATAATGCTTATTCTTATGCCGATGTGGATAGATTAATTTCTTGTTTCAGTAATCATCTATTTCCTAGGGTAACATCACTAATTTTAGCTGATAATACAGTCGGCTCTGTCATAGCTTATTTAGCTTGTTTACGAACTGGCACTGTCCCTTTGCTTCTTCCTAGCGATACACATCCAAAGCTATTATCCTCGTATATTTTACGTTACAATATACAGTTAATCCTATGCCCTGATCAATATCTACCTTTGTTTAGTGAATATTCATTGTCTTTCACATCTTTAGGGTTTTCAGTTTTAATTGGCAATATTAATCAATCAATTAAAGTGAATCCTCGGCTCGCATTATTATTGACTACTTCCGGAAGTACAGGTAATCCTAAGTTGGTAAAGCTTTCTTATAGCAATCTTAAGTCTAATGCCCTGTCGATCATAAAGTATTTGAATATTACCCATAATAGTAAGCATATAACTACTCTTCCGATGAGCTACACATATGGATTAAGTTGTATCCATACCCATCTCCTTTCTGGTGGTTGTATTGTTCTTAATGGTTTTTCAGTTGTAGAAAGAGGTTTTTGGGATAGTGTTTACAAGTTTGAGCCAAACACACTCAGCGGTGTTCCATACAGTTATGAACTTCTCTCGAGGTTCCCTGATCGTAAACTTATGGATTCACCTTTTAAAGTGTTTACTCAAGCGGGGGGGAAACTAGCCAATAAACTTATACTGCACTACGCACATCTTTGTAATCAATCTCATAAGAAGTTCTATGTCATGTATGGACAGACAGAAGCAACTGCTAGGATGTCTTATCTACCACCAGATAAACTAATTTCTAAGATTGGTAGCATTGGTGTACCAATACCAGGTGGGCGCTTCCAAATTAAGCCGATTGAAGATGATTTATCCATCAATTCTTCTACCCATTCAATTGGCGAGCTTCTCTATTATGGAGAGAATATTTTCATGGGATATGCAACTTGTGAAGATGACCTTTCCTGAGAATCTTTATCACAAAAGTATTTGGAAACTGGTGATTTAGCTTATTGCGATCAAGATGGTTATTATTTTATATCAGGTAGATTGAATCGGTTCACTAAGTTGTTTGGAAAACGCATTTCTTTAAATGATTTAGAATCTCAACTTCGTGAATCCAATATCAGTTGTGCTATAATAAGTGACGATATTAGTATTACTGTCTTCATCGATGATTCTTCATCTGTTGGCTATGAAGAGTCCGTAACTATGGCGAAAAGAATTCTTCTTAATTCAATAAATCTAAACCCCCGATTCACTAAATTTAGAAAGATTGATGAGGTACCAAGATCTCCTTCAGGTAAAATTCAATATTCAAGTTTACCTAAAATATAATTATGTATAATGATCACTTGGATTGGCAATACATTTCTAGCTTAGATGGTAAAATTGATCTGCCTTATGCCCTCCAAGTATTCACAGATCTACATATACATCATGTGAATAATTGCGCTGAATATAGACATATAATATCCTCCCTCTTCAATGACTTGCCACCAAAACTTACGACACTTGGTTCACTTCCCTATCTACCCGTCTCTCTGTTTAAGACGTATGATTTGCTATCAGCCCCTTATGAAAATATTGTTAAATGCATGAACTCATCTGGAACTACCGGCTCTCCTTCTAAGATATTTCTTGACAAGAAAAATGCCTATGACCAGAAAAAGTCTCTTTCCAACATATTTCTGAAGAGTATTGGCCATACAAGACCATATCTTGGAGTACTTGACTCCGACAGCTTAATTAAGAATAGATCAGATACAGGTTTTAATGCCCGTAAAGCCGGAGTCATTGGCTTTAGTCAATTATGCAGGAAACCAACATTTTTATTAGATTCAGATCTTAAATTTGTTGCTAAATCTCTTTTTGAGTTGATAACAGTCGCATCGGGTCAGCCAATTATATTTTATGGCTTCACATCTGTAATATGGAGGGCTCTAACTAGCATGAAAGGTAGTCTTTCTCTTTCTCTTAGAAGAGAACTTTCAAGTTCTACTTTAATTCACGGCGGAGGTTGGAAAAAACTTCAGGCTTTCAACGTATCCAACAATGATTTCAAGGGTTTAATTACTGACAAACTTGGGATCTCTAATGTTATTAATTACTATGGAATGATTGAACAAACAGGAAGTATATTTATGGAATGTGAATATGGTTATCTTCACGAAAATTCTACTACGTATGTTCTCCCGCGAAAAGTTTTAGATCTCTCAGTCTGTGATGAGCCAGGACATACTTACCCCTGCTTAGCACAAGTATTTTCACTTCTGCCTACTAGTTATCCAGGTTTTTCATTACTCACTGATGATCTAATACAATTAGTGCATCAAGATACATGCCCTTGCGGTCGTCCAGGTAAAGCATTTCTTATTCCAGGCCGACTTCGAAGGGTTGAAGTACGAGGATGTAGTGATGCTTATTCGTTAGTATAGTTTCATGAAAAAGTATTCTTTACTTTACGGTCTGCCTCTCTCGTCTGTCGCTAAAGCTTCCTCGTATAATTCCTTTCATGAGAATACGTTCCTTTTCCTCACTAAACTGTCAGATTTTATCTATTTAAATGCGCGATCTAATAAGTTTATTAGAGAGTTTCTTTATTTTGCCCATTGGACACGTAAGTCAAATGTTAACAAGCTTGCTGATCAATTCGCTTCGGCACAAATAAAAGTCGGTCGTGGATTGTCCTTACACATAGGCCCATCTAATGTTCCGGTTAATTCATTATTTACCTTGGCTTTTTCTATATTATCTGGTTCTCCTAGCATACTACGGATCCCTTCTAAATTTGTTGATGAATTCTCTGATTTTTTCCGTGATTTTTCGGATTGGTCAGGACTTCCTCCAGACTTAATCCCTATTTCTATAATTACTTATCCACCAGATTCAGATTTAAGCGCTATCTTGTCAAGACGGTCATTTTCTCGAGTTATTTGGGGAAATGATCGTACTTGTAAATACTTCAAATCTTTGCAGACACCTCTTAAATGTACAGATCTATATTTTCACAATCGCTCAAGTGCGTCTATTATTAATGTTAATTCTCTTCGTACACTAAACTTACCTCAACTTGATGATTTAGCCAGAAAATTCTCGCTAGATATTTTCACATTTAACCAACAAGCTTGTTCCTCTCCTAAGGTATTATTCGTTTACTTCCCAGTTTCTTCTGATGGTCTATTACCATTGTTGACAAAGTTCTTTGCGCTTATTTCGCAACATGCGCAAAGTATCTCTTCGTTCAGCGATTCTTCTGCTGTTGACAAATTTAAAAGACTCTCAGATTTAGCCTGTTCTTTTAATGGATTCAAGCTTGTTCTTGATTCACAATATTTGTCTGCTTTTTCTGTAGATCAATCAATTCGGGTTAGTTCTTCTCAATTGCAAAGTGGAGTACTTCTTTACCAACCAATATCTCAATTATCCGACCTTGCATTACATCTTGATTCCTCTTTTCAGACTCTTATTCATTATGGACTTACTTCCAACGAAATGCTTAGTGTCACTGACACATGTATACGGTGTGGTGTGGATCGGTTAGTCCAGCCTGGGCAAGCCTTAAATATCTCTAATGTGTGGGATGGTTATGATATTATACCTATGCTATCTAGGACTATTTCTAATTAATATGACAAACTCTTTTAGCTTGAATTGTGTTGAGTTGCTTGAGTACCAGCCCAATCGTTATCCTTTTCTCATGATTGACCATGTATCGGATGTTTTGCCTGGCAGTTATGCGCGTGGTTATAAAAACTTGTCCATGAATGAGTGGTACTTTCCTAAACACTTTCCTGGTCATCCCAATATGCCTGGCGCACTGCAGTTAGAGGCTATGGCTCAAATGTTAACTGTTGCCATTACTACTATGGATGGTCTAAAGGGCTCTGTCACACACGCTATTGAACACCGTGTGCGATTCAGGCGTGAGGTTGTTCCAGGTGACCGTCTTAATATAAATGCAGAGCTATTTTATTGGAAGCGTGGTTTAGCAAAGGGTAGAGCAGTCTGTACTGTGGATGATGTTGAAGTTTCTACTGCAGATATGATGATTACAATCCCTGATCTAATGAAGCAATATCTCCCAATTTAAACAAATGTATGACGTAATCATTATTGGAGCTGGTGCAGGTGGTCTTCCAATATTCCATAAACTTTTTAAAGCTGGTCTTAAGGTTCTTTTGATCGATCAAGGCTCGTTTCTTGACAAAGCTCAAATTTTTCCTATGTCACTTGGTGGTGAGCTCCAGCGCTATACCACTTTAAACGTTAACCCAAACATCAGAGATCTGCATAGTGATATACCCATCGACTGCTCTAGTAGTCAAATCTCATTATCTAATTATTCTGGAGTAGGTGGATCTACAGTTCTTTTCTCTTCTCAATATCTGCGATTTAAACCTTATGATTTTAAGATTCGTTCGCAATTTGGATGTGGTTATGACTGGCCACTTTCTTACGAAGATCTTTTACCATTCTACGAAGAGAATGAATTAAACACTGGTTTAGCGGGATTAGCTGGGGATCCTCATTATCCTGATATTAAGCCCAATATGCCACCAGTTTTATTGGGAGATATGGGTAGAACTCTCGCTAAGGGGTTTAACAAACTTGATTGGCACTGGTGGCCCGCATACAGTGCTCTTAATACTATTCCTCATCTTGGACGACCCTCAGATAGGTATGATAGGCCAACTAATCTTGCTGACATAACAGGTAGCAAAGGTAGTTCAAACAATGTTTATCTCAGCCCTTTTGATTCTGATTACAAGGCCAAGAGAGATAACGTTTTAGATAACTGTAGGGTTACATCATTATCAGTTGATTCAAGATCTAAACGCATCCTATATGCACAGTGCGTAGATCTTCAAACAAACAAATGTTTTACCTTAGAATCTAAGCTATTTGTTCTTTCTGCAGGTTCTGTTTATTCACCACACCTATTATTAAATTCTCGTTCATCAGAATATCCACGTGGAGTTTCCAATAGTTCAGGTCAAGTTGGCCGAAATCTAATGATTCACCCACTTGGTTATGCAGAGGGCCTATATAGTGAAAATCTAAACTCTTGCTTTGGCCCGCAAGGCTGTTGTTTATATTCCCATCAATTTTATAAAAATACTCCTAGTAATAATTTTCTGCTTGGTTATACTTTTCAGGCAATCCGAGGTCCACTACCTATTGAATCGAGTATTAGCTGGCTTAGGCGACATTATTTAAGATCTTCGGATTCTTTCGCTGATTCTCTTCTCAGTCTTTTTAATCACACATCGCATCTAACAGTGATTACCCATGATCTCCCCGAAGAATCTAATTTCGTATCACTCTCAAAGCAAGTGGATCGGTATAATTCTTTAATACCAATAGTTTGTTATTCACTTTCTGACAATACTAAATCCATGTTATCTCAGGGATTGGATAATGCGCGACGTGTTCTTATTGCTTCTGGTGCCAAGAAAACATTTATATCTGGACCCGTAAGAGAGACCGGTTGGCATGCTTTAGGCACTTGTCGAATGGGATTAGAATCGAGTCAATCTGTTGTAAATCAATTTTGTCGATCACATGATCATCCAAATCTTTTTATTGTCGATGGCTCCGTCTTTCCATCAAGTAGTGGTGTAAATCCTTGCAATACAATCCAATC
>MDTB01234024.1_pt1 | contig 11625 bp, 10 predicted proteins | sample 811161 | NCBI WGS metagenome assembly MDTB01 (sample SAMN05326650, study PRJNA326480) | marine metagenome | isolation source: seawater | place: Mediterranean Sea | collected 2009
ATGGAAATAAGAATGTAATGAAGAATAAAATTTTTCTCATAATAGCTGTTATAAATTTACAAAACATATTTATCAGTTATTAAAAAAAGTGTTAATAAAATAAGATTCTTTAATATAGAAATTTCCATTTGCATGTTTCAATTTATTTATTTTTGAAGCAATGAGTCATATTAAAATAAAATCTGCACTAATTTCGGTTTTTTCAAAGGAAGGAATCGATGAAATTGTAAATGAACTAATAAAAAATAATGTGATTATATACTCCACTGGCGGAACTTATGATTTCATTAAAAATTTAGGCCATGAAGTGATTAAAGTTGAGGATATTACTACATTTCCCTCAATTTTTGGAGGAAGAGTAAAGACCTTGCATCCAAAAATATTTGGAGGTATTTTATACAGACGGGGAAATAATAAGGATAATAAAGAAAAGCAAGAGTTAAAAATTCCACAAATTGATCTTGTTATTGTTGACTTATATCCTTTTGAAGAAACAGTGAAATCAGCAGCCACTGAAGCTGAAATAATTGAAAAAATTGATATTGGAGGTATTTCATTAATAAGAGCTGCAGCTAAGAACTACTATGATGTTGCATGTATATCTACCAAAAAAGACTACAAAAGCTTTTTATCTATAATAAAAAATAGCAGCTGTATAATTTCGTTAAAAGATAGAAAAAAATTTGCCTCAAATGCTTTCAAAATATCCTCAAACTATGATTATCATATCAATAATTATTTTTCTAACGTTAATAAATACTCACTTAGGTATGGTGAGAACCCTCACCAAGAAGGAACATTTGTTGGAAATTTAAATGAGATTTTCACCAAATTACACGGAAAAGAACTAAGCTATAACAACCTTTTAGATATTGATGCTGCATTAGATCTTATGAGAGAATTTGAAAATGAAAAATACACTTTTGCAATATTAAAACACAATAATGCGTGTGGTATATCTACCCGTGAATCATTAAAAAAGTCTTATCAATCTGCACTAGAAGCAGATCCTATTTCTGCATTTGGCGGAATACTAATATGTAATTCAAAAATGGATATTGAAACTGCGGAAACAATTAATACATTGTTTTGTGAAGTAGTAATTTCGCCAGACTTTAATGAAGACTCTCTTCAGATATTAAAATCAAAGAAAAACAGAATTATTTTAAAGTTAAATAGTTATAATACTAAAAAAAATATTATAAGAACATGCTTAAATGGGTCACTTCACCAATCCTCTGACAATGTAACAGATTCCATTGAAATTTTAAGCTACCCAACAAAAATTAGACCTAACTCAAATCAAATTGAGGACTTATTATTTGCATCTAAAATTTCAAAAAATACAAAATCTAATACAATAGTAATAGTAAAGAATAAGCAATTACTTGCAAGTGGAACAGGTCAAACCAGTAGAGTTGATGCGCTTAATCAAGCAATTGAAAAGGCAGAAAACTTTGGGTTTGATTTAGAGGGTGCTTCAATGGCAAGTGATGCTTTTTTCCCTTTCCCCGATTGTGTAGAAATCGCTCATAAAAAGGGAATTAATTCTATTATTCAGCCCGGTGGATCTATTAAAGATAACCTAAGTGTTGATTATTGTAATGAGAATAAAATTGGAATGATTTTTACGGGAGTAAGACATTTTAAACATTGATACACTGATATTGTTTCATTATTAAATTTTTATTCTTAGATTTACAAATAAGCCTGATTTATTAATTATATTTTTTTCTAACCAATGGGGTTTTTTGATTTTTTAACTGAGGAAATTGCTATTGATTTAGGTACAGCTAATACTTTGATTATTCATAATGATAAAGTTGTAGTTGATAGTCCTTCAATTGTTGCAAAAGACAGAATTTCAGGAAAAATTATTGCTGTCGGAAATGAAGCAAATCTAATGCAGGGGAAAACCCATGAAAATATAAAAACTATTAGACCTCTTAAAGATGGGGTAATCGCTGATTTTGATGCATCTGAGCAGATGATAAACCTATTCATTAAGAGTATTCCAACTCTAAAAAATAAGCTATTTTCTCCCTCCTTGATTATGGTTATTTGTATTCCATCTGGTATTACTGAGGTTGAAATGCGAGCAGTTAAGGAATCTGCTGAAAGAGTTAATGGCAAAGAGGTTTACCTAATACATGAACCAATGGCTGCTGCAATTGGAATTGGAGTTGATATTATGCAGCCAAAAGGTAATATGATAATTGATATTGGTGGTGGAACAACGGAAATAGCAGTCATTGCTTTAGGAGGAATTGTTTGTGACCAGTCTTTGAAAGTTGCAGGAGATGTTTTTACAAATGATATTATCTATTATATGAGAACACAACATAATTTATATGTTGGTGATAGAACTGCTGAAAAAATTAAAATCCAAATTGGTGCTGCCACGGAAGATCTTGATGATCCGCCTGAGGAAATGAACGTTCAAGGAAGGGATTTGTTAACTGGTAAACCAAAACAAATTAATGTTTCCTATCGTGAAATTGTCAAAGCTTTAGAAAAATCCATTCTTAGAGTTGAAGACTCTGTAATGGAAACTTTATCTAAAACTCCACCTGAACTCGCAGCAGATATTTACAATACGGGGATGTATCTTGCTGGTGGAGGATCTATGTTAAGAGGTTTAGACAAAAGACTTTCAAAAAAAACAGATCTTCCAGTTTATATTGCTGAAGATCCATTGAGAGCAGTTGTTAGGGGTACAGGAATTGTATTAAAGAATATTCCTAAATATAAGAGTGTTTTGATCAAATAGATAAGTATATATGCAACGAATAATTTATTTCTTAAACAGAAATAAAGAATTGATTTTATTTCTTTCGTTGCTTTTCTTTTGCTTTTATTTAAATATAAGTTACAATCAGTATAACAAGAGCAAATTCATTAACTCTAGTAACTCATTCTTTTCTTTCTTCTTTGAAACAAAAAAAAATATTTCAAAATATTTTGACTTAGAATATCAAAATAAAATGCTTGTTGATGAAAATTCCAAACTCAAAAAGCAATTGATTAATAACAATTTTGTAAAAATTGGTTCAGCAAATCAATTGAATTTTGATGTTAAAGCTGCATCAGTAATCAAAAATAGTTATAATAAACAATATAATTTTCTAACAATAAATTTAGGTTCCTCTGAAAAAATTAAAATTGATAATGGAGTAATCTCGTCTAATGGAGTTATTGGCATAGTTGATAAAGTTTCAGAAAAATATTGTAGAGTTATATCCATATTAAATAAAAATTTTTTATTGAATGCTAAACATAAAAAAACAAATTTCTTCGGGGTAATTTCATGGGATGGAAAAGATCCTCAAATAGTTCAACTTAAAGATATTCCAAAAAGAGCAGATATTACAATTGGAGATTCAATTGTAACAGGTGGTAATTCATTAATTTTTCCAAAAGGAATTTTAGTAGGTACTGTAAAGTCTTATAAATTAGATTTTTCTGAAAATTATATAGAAATTGAAGTTTTACTTTCAAACGATTTTAGAAATTTGGATAGTGTTTACATAATTGATAATAATAATTATGATGAAATAATTTCTTTGTATGAATAATACTATTTCAAATATTTTGTTTGCTGTCTTTTTAATTTTTTTCCAGGCTATGTTCTTGAATCATATAAATTTCTTGAATTTCATAAATCCTTATTTGTATATATTCTTAATTATTTATTTCCCTCTAAAAAAAAATCGATCAATTTTTATTTTAATAGCCTTCATTACAGGTTTAATAATTGATTTTTTTTCTGATACCCATGGAATGCATTCGGCAGCATGTTTATCCATTGCATATTTCAGAACCTACTTTTTAAAAATATTTTTTGGAATGGCATATCAACATCAAGTTGTAAAGTTTAAACATCTTGAATTCAAACAAAATTTTTTCTATTTAATAACTATGATTTTTACTCATCATGTAATCCTATTCTCTTTGGAGGTTTTTAGCTTTACTCATCTTCATATAATTTTTAAAAAAACTATATCCTCACTAATTTTTTCTTTTATTTTAGTTATTATATTTTTTGAATTTTTTATTAAGAAAACTAAATGAGGCAAAACCTTTTTTTTATATTAATAATACTAGTTTCAATCACTTTTATAGCTAGACTATTTTACCTGCAAATTTACAATTCAAAACCTTACTCAATTTATGAGGATAATGCCATAGGAAAAATTTATACCTATCCAAAAAGAGGATATATTTTCGATAGAAATAATAAATTACTTGTTTCTAATCAGCCATCATATGATATTATGATCATTCCAGCTTTAGTTCGTGAGATGGATACTACTGAATTTTGTGAGTTATTAAAAATTGATAAAAAAAAATTTAAAAAAAAATTTAATATAACGGCTAACTATTCTAAAAAAATACCATCAGTATTCTTAGCACATATTTCAAAAGAAGATTACGGTTCTTTAGCGGAAAAAATAAGAAAATACAAAGGCTTTTATATTCAGAAAAGAAATCTAAGAGAATATAACACCAAAGTTGGTGCAAATGTTTTGGGATATATTGCTGAAGTAAACAGAAGAAATATAGAAAATGACAGCTTTTATTCCAGTGGTGATATCATTGGTAAACAGGGTGTTGAATTATCTTATGAAAAATACTTGAGAGGTAAAAAAGGTATTAAATTCATTCAAAAAGATAGATTTAACAGAGATATTGGAAGTTTTAATGAAGGGAAAAATGATATTACGTCTATTGGGGGCAGTGACATCAGCATTACAATTGATACTGAACTTCAAGAATACGGGGAAAAGCTGATGAATAACAAAAAAGGTGCAATTGTGGCAATTGAACCAAAAAGTGGAGAAATTTTATCGCTTGTTTCCGGACCATCCTATGATCCAAATTTATTGGTTGGAAGAGACAGATCAAAAAATTATTTTTCATTATATAAAGACAGTATTTTTACACCCTTAATTGATAAAAGTCTACTTTCAAATTTTCCTGCAGGCTCCCCTTTTAAAATTATTAATGGTTTAATTGGGCTGCAAGAGGGAGTTATAAACGATAAGAGTACTATTTTTTGTGATGGATCTTACATTTATGGGAAAAATAAAAAATCTATGAAATGCCACTGTAATGGTGGATATAAAAATATTTACAATGCAATCTCAGAATCATGTAACTCATTTTTTGCAGAAACTTACGTTAAGACAATCAATAAAAATTTTGAAATCAATAAAAATTTCGATGATTGGAGTGAAAATGTTAAAAGTTTTGGTCTTGGTAATTTTTTAAATAATGATTTGCCCATTGGAAAAAAAGGGGTCATCCCAGACTCTGAATTTTATAATAAATGGTACCCTGATTTTAGATGGAGTGCATTAACAACCTTATCAAATTCAATTGGTCAAGGGGAAGTTTTAGTTACTCCTATTCAACTTGCAAATATGATTTCAGTTGTTGCTAACAAAGGTTATTACTACACACCTCATGTAATTAAAAATATCGAGGGTGACTCAATTAGTGATAGGTTTAGTCAAAAAAAAATAACCAAAATAGAAAAAAAATTCTTTGATATAATTGAAGTTGGATTATTTGATGTTTTTAATAATGGCACCGCTAAAGATTTAAAAGTTAGAGGAATTGATATTTGTGGTAAATCTGGAACTGCTGAAAATTTTACTAGAATTAATGGCAAAAAAACACAACTTACTGATCATTCAATTTTTGTTGCTTATGCACCAAAAGATAATCCAAAGATAGCAATAGCAGTTGTTGTAGAAAATGGATATTATGGTTCTACTTGGGCTGGAAGAATTTCAAGTTTGATGATTGAAAAATATTTAAAAGGGGATGTTAAATATAAAAAAAGAGAAAATTCGGTAATAAATAAGAACCTTTATGAAGAATATATTAAACCCTATAGTAATAAGCCCTTTAGCATAAATAAATTATGATTAATCAAAGAAAAAACTTTATAAAACCTGATTGGTTGATTATAACTATTTACATCTTGCTTGCAGGCTTTGGAATTGGGAATATCCTATCATCAAGTATCTCTGGTGATGATATTAGTTTATTTGAGTTTAATAATCTTTACAGTAAACAGTTAGTATTTTTTATGATTTCTATTTTATTCGCTTTTGTTGTCATGACAATTGAAGTAAAATTCTATGAAAGATTTACAAGCATTTTTTATCTGATTTCAATTGTTGTTTTAGTAGGTTTATTTGTTTTTGGTAAAAGAGTTAATGGAGCTTTGTCCTGGTATGATTTTGGAGGATTTAATCTTCAACCAAGTGAATTTGTTAAAATTACAGTTGCACTTGCAATTGCTAAATATATTAGTGATTTTCAAACAAACCTTAAAAAAACAATTGATCAGTTTTGGCTTTTTCTAATAATTTTAATCCCTGTAGTTATAATTGCGCTACAGAACGATACAGGAAGTTCCATTGTATTTTTTTGCTTATTTATTGTATTCTATCGAGAAGGAATTTCACAAAAATATCTGTTATCAATTTTAGCAATTTCTATTTTAGCAATTTTTACTTTAAAGTTTTCTGCTTTTTATTCCTTCTTGTTCAGCTTAGTTCCAACCATTCTATTCTTTCTTATAAAAAGAAAAATGAATAATAAGATTATTAAGCTATTTGCTATTTCAATGTTAAGCTTACTGACATGTTTTGTTGTTGATTATAGCTATAAAAATATTCTTCGAACACATCAGCAAAACTATATTAAGGTTTGGCTAAATCTTGAAAAGGACCCAGCTAAAATTAAAAAAATGGAAAGAACTGTGTTGTATAATATTAACGAGTCAAAAAAAGCAATTAGTTCAGGTGGAGTAGTAGGTAAAGGTTATATGAAAGGAACAAGAACAATGGGCAATTTTGTTCCCGCACAACACAGTGATTATATTTTTAGTACTATTGGTGAAGAATGGGGTTTTATTGGAAGTGTATTCATAATAATTTTATACTGTATTCTAATATATCGAATTGTTTATCTATCAGAATTGCAAAAAAATAAATTTAGCAGGGTATATGGCTACTCAACTGCATCAATTCTCTTTATACATTTTTGTATAAACATAGGAATGGTTCTGGGGTTAACTCCTACAATTGGTATTCCTCTACCCTTTCTAAGTTATGGTGGATCAAGCTTAATTGCATTCACTATTTTACTGTTTATTTTTATTCGTTTTGATGCAAATAAAATTAATGAATGGTAACTTATTTTTTAAGTTCTAGTTTCTCTGCAAAATAATCACAAAAATCTAACATGGTTTGAGACATTTTTTCATCCGATGTTGCTCTTTTAAAAGTTGTAGACATACTTAATAATGTCTGATAAAAAAAAAGCTTCATTTCATCTAATGGCATATCTTTTGTCCACAGATCTATTCTTAAACTTTCTTTATTTTTTGAATCCCAAACAGATAAAAAAGCAGCTTTAGTGTCTTTATTTTTTATATTACCATCACTAGCATTCCATTTTATTTTTTCTGGGACTTTATTATTGTCTAGTTCTACTTTAATTTCAATTTTTGATATATTTTTTTTCATTATCTATTTGGCTTATATTTTGAATTATAGTAAATATCTTTTGGATCTAGCTGAAGCATTTTTTGAAGTGAAGTATTATTCTTATCCATAAATGATCGAACTATATTCCAGCCAATAAATCTTCCAATTTTTTCAGTCGAATCATTATCTATTTCGAGAAAAAATTTTGAAAAAGGTGCATCATCAATGAATCTTTTTTCCAAATCGATATCGGCATTAAACAAAATTTCATTTTCTATAAAATAACCCCAAACCTTTGATTCATTTGAAACCGCCCAATCAAATTTGTTTTGAGAAAGTCCAATTTTTAAATGATCTTTTTCATTAGGCATCATAATATCTTTATAATATAAAATTTTTCCATGGAAAATGATTTTTTCAAGAAATGTATACATTTTATTTTGCAAAATAGATTTCCTTGCATACTCCTCTGCAATATCTGATATGATATTTTGTTTTTTTAAATCTTCCCTAATGAAAGTCGGAAGACCATCATAAAAATAATGGTCCGAGCCTAAATAATTATCTAGCCCTACAATTAAAATTGAATCAGCAAGAATTACTCTGTTATTATAATCAACATCAGTAATTATAGAGATGATTTTGGGTAGTTCAAATTTTTCATAAACAGATTTTTTTTTAGAAAAAAAATCAGAAAGCTTATTGTTCAAAAATTGACTATCCTCAAAAATATTTTCAACTTCGTTAAAGATTTCAATTTGAATAGAATCCTTTTTTCTGTTTATCCAAACTTCATCAGGATAATTAGCAGTAAAAAAATATGGGTAATTTTGTTTTAATTCCTCTAGCTCTAACGAATCTGATAACTGAAACTTTTTATCAAACCTGTCTACATTGACTATCAATTTATTTTGTTTTTCTTTTTTACAAGCAAAAACCAGAAAAATAACTGAGCTAAAAAAAAATATATTTTTTATATAGTTTGGCAGAAATATTGTCATTAATGTATTTTTGCAATACAAATATAACACTCTTTTAATCTAAAGTCTAAAATGAAATCATCGCAAGTAATTGATCATATTGTCAACTGGATTATAAATTATAAAAAAAATAATAATATCGAAGGTTTAGTTGTAGGAGTTTCTGGTGGTATAGATTCAGCTTTGACCTCCACACTGTGTGCAATGTCAGGCATTAAGACAATTTGTTTAAATATGCCAATATTTCAAAAGGATGAACAGTATAAAAGGTCTGAAAATCATGTCAATTGGCTGAAAAAAAAATTTAAAAATGTTCAATCACGGGAAATAAATTTATCCAATCCCTTCACATCCTTCAAAGACACTGTTCAAACTAAAAATAACAAGACTAGTTTGGCCCTCGCAAATACTAGATCACGTTTAAGAATGTTAACTCTTTATTACTATGCTACCTTAAATAATTCAATTGTTGTAGGCACTGGAAATAAAGTTGAAGATTTTGGAATAGGTTTCTACACAAAATATGGTGATGGAGGAGTTGATATTAGTCCGATCGCTGATCTTATGAAATCAGAAGTTTATAAATTATCGGAAGAACTAGGGATTAATGAAGAAATTTTAAATGCAAAACCAACTGATGGTCTATGGGATGATGACAGAACTGATGAAGATCAAATTGGAGCAAATTATGATGACATTGAAAAGGTGATGAAAAAAATAGATGACGGTGAGAAACCCGAAAATTTTGACAAGGAATTAAAAAAAGTTTTCGACATATATATTAGACATCATAATGCAAATAGGCACAAGATGGTAGAAATACCTATATGTTATATACCTAAAAATCTTAAATTATAAAACTCTGTTAAGCTTTTCGGAAAGCAACCTTTTGAGTTTAGAGTAATTTACCACTTGTTCCAACACATTTGATTGATCAAGATTTTCATTTTTAAATTCATTAACCTTTTTATCAATTAAATTACATCTAAGATTTAAAATTGTTTCAATTGTAAGTTGTGAGATGGCATTTATTTTACCTTTTGGATAAATATTATTCTTTTCCCAATTGTGTAGTACATATTTCTCATTATCCATAATGATATTTGTTACCTCAAGTTGCTGTTGATCAGAGAGTTTATTGATAAATCCTTCAACATTGATTTTTTTATTTTCATTAAAACTTTCAATAATCCCATAATATATTTTTCTAAAATCCTCATTTGTGAACTCCATTTCGTCAACATGTAAATCCATGTATATTTTTTCAAAAACTCTCAAAGATCTCTTTGTATTTTCTGTTATTAATTCACCCATTTCATTTTTCTTGAAAACTTCTTCTTCAAAGTCTATTACTTCATTTCCATACAATAGTAAGATTTCGATTATTTTTTTTTCAAGTTCATAAAGTTCATTGACAGATCTTTTTTTCTTTTCAGGTTTTATTATACTTATTGGCTCGTTAACAACCAATTTCTTTTTAGATAGGTTCTTTTGGCTTTGCTTACTGATTTGTGCTAACGTGCTGTAAATAACTTGCTCACTGATATTCATTATTTTTGAGCACTCCTTAATGTACAGCTCTCTTTTGATGAAGTCTGAAACCTTTGAAATACTTTCGACGATGTCTCTTATCACAGAAGCTTTTTTTACTGGATCATTTTCAGATTCATTTAAAAGTAATGAGGCTTTGTATACAATGAAGTCTTTGGAATTTGAATTGAAGAAATCTTGAATTTCTTTTAACTGCTTGTCCCTCACAAAAGAGTCTGGATCTTCACCTTCTGGTAAATTACATACCTTGACATTCATGTCCTGTGCTAAAATGAGGTCAATTCCTCTAAGTGCTGCTCTTGAACCAGCAGCATCCCCATCAAATAAAACAGTTATATTTTTTGTCAACCTGCTAATTAAACGTATTTGATTTTCTGTAAGGGCAGTACCAGATGAGGAAACAACATTAGAGATACCATTTTGATGCATTTTAATTACATCTGTATATCCTTCTACCAAAAAACAATTATCATTTTTAACTATTGATTGCTTACCCTCAAAAATGCCATATAAAACTTTACTTTTTTGATATATTAAACTTTCAGGAGAATTAATATACTTTGCAATATTTTTAGAATTATCTAATATTCTCCCTCCAAAACCTAGTACCCTTCCAGACATACTCTTAATAGGAAAGATTATTCTAGATCTGAATCGGTCAATTTGTTTGTCTCCTTTAACTATTGTTAACCCTGTTTTTTCTAAGAAATTTATTTTATAACCTGCTTTAATCGCTGCATCAGAAAAATCATTAATTTTTTCTGGAGAGTAACCAATCTCAAATCTGTCAATCATTTTTTGATCAAAGTTTCTCTCTTTTAAATAGCTAAGACCAATGCTTTTCCCTTCCTCTGAAAGTAAAGATTTTTTGAAATACTCTTTTGCAAAACTTGAAATAAGAAATAAGCTCTCCTTTTCATTATCTTGCAACTTTTGCTCAGGTGTTTTTTGTGTTTCTTCAATTTCAATTCCATATTTATTAGCAATATATTTAATAGCCTCAGGATAAGTGTATTGCTCATGCTCCATTAAAAAAGTAACAGCAGTACCCCCCTTACCACTAGAAAAATCTTTCCAAATTTGCTTTGCAGGAGATACCATAAAACTTGGTGTTTTTTCTTCTGTAAAGGGGCTCAAACCCTTGAAGTTAGAGCCTGATTTTTTAAGCTGTACAAAATCTCCAATTACCTCTTCTACCCTAGCTGTATCAAAAACTTCTTCTATGGTTCGTTTAGAAATCAATTATTAAATTTTTAAATATTAATATGTTAAAATGACAAAATATCAATTATTAAATATTTTGCATAAAACTCTGCTAATCTTAGTATTATGTTTATTATATTAGTCCACCCTAAAATGGGTTTTATAAAAATATAAATTTAAAAAAAGATATTTATGAAAAAAATTACTTTATTATTCATTGGTTTTCTGTTACCTTTCTCAATGATGAGTCAAGGGTGGACTGAAAACTTCGAGTCAATGACAGTTGATGGTTTTGGATCTGTTGTCTGGCCAGAAGGTTGGGTAGCACTTAATGGTCCTACTGATGTTGGAGCAAATCAATGGGGATCTTCAACAGATGATGCTAG
>MDTB01135352.1_pt1 | contig 11622 bp, 9 predicted proteins | sample 811161 | NCBI WGS metagenome assembly MDTB01 (sample SAMN05326650, study PRJNA326480) | marine metagenome | isolation source: seawater | place: Mediterranean Sea | collected 2009
TCTTGGTGAAAGGAAGAAGGAACTACTTAAGCCTGCGGAGACTTCAGACTGCACGCAATAGAGCACCGTCACTGTTTCACGAACCAGGGGAATTCGATCAACTGGAACAGCTCCATCGCTGGAGCCAGCAAACCCAGGACGGTTCACGATCTGATCTTGATTACACCCCGCAGGCCGCCGTCTGGGATGAAGTAGCGAGTGATAGTGGCAATTGTATGGGTAGAAATTGCCCCCGGTACAAAGACTGTTTTTATTATCAGTCGCGTCGCCGGATGGATCATGCCCGAATCCTCGTCGTGAATCACGCCCTTTTTTTCAGTGATCTTGCTCTACGTCGTGCCGGAGCGAGTCTTCTTCCCGATGCGGATGTGGTTATTTTTGACGAAGCACACACGTTGGAAGAAGTTGCCAGTAGTCATCTGGGCCTCAGTGCCAGTAGTGGCCAGGTTCAATATGTCCTCCAAAAACTTTTTAACGACCGGACGAACAAAGGGCTACTTGTACACTACAAAATGCGTTCCGCTCAAGTTGCCGTCGCCGAATGCCTGGTCACCATGGAAAATTTTTTCCAGGATGCAAGTTCCTATCTGGAAAGCCACTCTCGAAAAAGTGGTCGCGTCGATCAAGTACAACCGTTTGCTAATCCACTCAGCCCTCAACTTATTGCCCTTTCGCAAAAAATTCGTCAGGCGGCTGCACCTCTTGAAGAAGATACCCATCGGCAGGATTTTGTTTCCGCTGCAGATCGGCTACTCGCCCTGGCCGGCGAGATTGATCAGTGGTGTGGTCAGACGGTGGATGGAGCCGTCTACTGGATTGAACAAAAACAGTCGCGTCGGGGCCTACCCCGCATTACGCTAGCAGCGGCACCGGTTGATGTGGGTCCCGCATTACGCAGCGAACTCTTTGAACGCGTACCATCGGTTATACTTACCAGCGCTACACTAGCAGTCGGACAAAACCATTCCTTCGATTTTTTTACCTCGCGGATCGGATTGGTCAAATCGGAAATGTTAAGGCTGGGGAGTCCGTTCAATTATGCCCGCCAGGCCGAATTGATTTTGGTGCAAGGCATGCCCGATCCATCGAGCGAGCGGGACGCTTACGAAGACCGGTTGGTTCCCATGATTCGACGCTACGTTGATCGTACAGACGGTCACGCCTTCGTCCTTTTCACCAGTTATGCTTCCATGCGGCGGGCAGCTAAGGCGCTAACTCCCTGGCTCCAAGAACGGGGACTCGGTTTACTCTGCCAAGCAGATGGGATGCCCCGAACGCAAATGCTCCAAAGGTTTCGGGACGAACCTCGAAGCGTCTTGTTCGGCACCGACAGTTTTTGGCAAGGCGTTGATGTTCCTGGGGATGCGCTCGTCAACGTGATTATCACGAAACTCCCCTTCCGGGTTCCCACTGAGCCCGTACTGGAGGCCCGACTGGAAGCCATCCGCGCTCAGGGAGGAAATCCCTTCGGAGATTATCAACTGCCCGAAGCCGCCCTCAAGTTAAAACAAGGATTTGGACGACTCATACGCTCGTCGAAAGATTCCGGAATGGTCGTTATTTTGGATCCGCGGATTCAGACCAAAAATTACGGCCAGTTTTTTCTTAACTCGCTTCCCGATTGCGATCCAAGTTTTGAACCGGCGGACTGAATTTATCCACCGCGATGGGTAAGCCTCTGCAGGAGAAACCTAGAGGGCTCGACGGATTCGTCGTTTGGGGCGACCGCCTTTTTTCAATTGCGGACCAGGAGGCTTGGCAGGTGTAACCTCCTCTTTTTGCTCAGACTCTTTTACGCGAACCGTTGCAAAATCTACGATCTCATCGCGGATCAATAGTTTATTAATCCGCATTTCGATGTTTGTTAATTCACCACCTTCTTCTGGCGTAACAAAGGTATAGGCGACTCCCTCTGCAATTCCATCTTTGCCCATCCGCCCGGTGCGTCCCACGCGATGGACGTAATCGTCACAGAAAGTCGGGGTATCGTAGTTGATGATGTGCGAAACACCGCTCACATCAATACCTCTCCCCACTACATCGGTTGCAATGAGAATTTGGATCTTACTCTCTCTGAATTGCTGCATGACTCTATCGCGAGCGCCCTGATGCATATCGCCATGAATACAAGCAACACCCGATTGCTTCTTTCCTAACTTTATCGCTAACCGATCTGTCCCTCTCTTCGTTCGGCAGAATACGATGGCTTGTCTTGGCTTCTCTCGGTCTAAAAGTCGCTTCAGAAGTTCATATTTCCGATCTTGATCGACCGTAAAATAAAATTGATCGATCGTCTCTCCGGAGAGTTCTTTGGGTGAAAAATTCAGCGACTCAGGATCATGCATGTAGCGATGCGAGAGTCTCTCCACAGGTCCCGGCACGGTCGCACTGAGCAGAAGTGTCTGGCGATTTTTGGGACACCGTCTGAGTATTTTTTCGATGTCCGGACGAAATCCGATATCGAGCATTCGATCTGCTTCATCGAGTACGACAATCTGCAGACCATCCATTTTGAGCGTTCCCCTTGCCATATGATCCAACACGCGACCCGGCGTGCCGACGACGACCTCCGTACCTCGATTCAACTTTTCCGTCTGGGCACGAATCGGTTTTCCGCCATAGACCGCTAAGACGCGTGTTTTTCGCCCGAAAGCAAGCTTCGTGATTTCACCTCGAACTTGAACTGCCAACTCTCGGGTGGGGACAAGAATCAAGGCCTGGGGCAAACCCTGCTTATTCCGCTCAACACGTTCGAGAATGGGGATCGCGAATGCCGCTGTTTTTCCTGTGCCGGTTCGAGCTTGCCCAAGCAGATCGGAACCTTGAAGCGCCTTGGGTATCAAACCGGCTTGTACGGGGGTCGGTTGGGTATATTCTGCATGCGCAAGGGCATTGAGCATCAGCTCAGAAAGGCCCAAATTGGAGAAATCGCTGTCGAGCGCGGCGGGATCAGACATGCTGGAGCCTAGCAGAGCCAAAACTGTGGGTCAACGCGAGTCGCATCGCGAGAAAAAAAGTAATCTTTCCAGAACGAGTAGCCAACGGGATTCCTCTATTTATTTCTTTTGAAAACACCTAACACCACAGAACATTATCCATCTGCGGCTTCTGTCTGCCCTTTTTCAACTGCCAAAATATAGTCCCGCCAACTGTCCAGTTGTTCCGGAGAGAGACTATTTTCCCGGGTAATTTCGTGGAGCATTTCCTGATCCTCGACATTCACGGTAATTGTGAGTCGCCCATTTTCGAGATAGCGAAAACGAACTTCGATGGGTGTATGCATGGCCATATTTTCCGGTAAATCCCGAACGGTACACTGACCAATTGGCATACAGTCTTCAGGCGAGGAACTTTCTCCCTCAATGATATTGACGAGTACGGTTTTCTGACCTTCGCGATGCGACTTGAATATGCGTTTCGCACTCGCAGGTAATGGCGTATTGCGTGGAATTAAAATTGCGTTGCGCGACCTCGAAGTTTTCGCATCGGTCGCAACCACTCCCAGACTGTGGGAATTTACGTTTTTAATTTTTAACGCCGGCGACTCACCGGCTGCTTGTTGAAGTAGCATTTGGGCCCGCAAAGCAGCGCCATGTGCCACCGCCTCGTCCGCAGAAAGACTACGATTTGGCTTTTTCCCAGAAATATTCGTGAGCATCTTTTCGACCATGGGCATTCGCGTCGATCCACCCACTGTCAGTACAAGATCAATATCGTCCCAGCTTAGCCCGCTCGCCTGAAGCGTTTGCCGCGTCGTGAACTCGGTTCGATCCATCAGATCGCGTGTCAATTCTTGAAATTTCTCTCTGGTCAACTCGACACGCAACGCCTTTCCCTGGTAGTCGCATGTGACAGCGGCTTTTTCTCGGGCCGAAAGCGTTCGTTTGGCATCCTCACACTCTCTCCATAGCCGCCCAGCAGCACAGGGATCTTCCCGAGGATCAATCGCATGTTCTGCCTGGAATTTCTCAACCACAAAATCAAGAATCCGCTGATCCCAATCTCTTCCTCCCAAGAGAACATCGCCATCGGTGGCCAAGGCCGTAAAATCTTTCCCTTCAATTTCCATCACCGTGACATCAAACGTTCCTCCACCCAGATCGTAAACTAAGATACGCTGGCGACGGGCAACTTCATGCTTGTCGTTTAAAATACCTTGTTGATAACCATAGGCGATGGCTGCCGCAGTCGGTTCGTTGATAATATCAAGCACTTCAAGACCCGCCATGTAACCGCCATCTTGCGTTGCCTTGCGTTTCACTTCATCAAAGTATGCAGGAACCGTAATGACGACTTTTTTAAAATCGCCTATCAAGCGTGCGGCATCTTGCTTCAGCTTACGAAGTACGAATCCCTGTATCGCCTCTGGAGGGTATTCCCTGCCCTCGAGCCGTTTGTGATAAATTTTTTGGCCGAGATCGCGTTTGGAACAATCTGCGACGTTCTCTGCGTCGGTTGCCACTGCCTTGATCGCTTCTTTACCAACGATCACATGCTGACCGTCAAATAAGACCGCACTGGGAGTCACAAGATCGCCTTCCGAGTTCACAATCGTTGTGGGGCGACCCGTTTCGTCGATGTGGGCCACGGCCGAATAGGTCGTACCCAGATCGATGCCCACTGCTCTGAATGAATCTTCCATCAAAAAATTCGCTGGATCACGTAAACTGCCCCTACTCTGATGAGAGGGGTCAAATTAAATGGTTGCCTCCCATTTTATGTGATTTACGGTCGTCTCGGAAGTCATCTGTTTCAAACAGATTTCCTATTCTGAGAATCGGTGCAATGGCAACTGACTGGTGGTTGCGTCGTGGACTGGAGGGTTACAATACACTGGATACTGGCTCCACATTGAGTCCTTGCCGTATGCCATTGCGTTGGTAAAGACAAAGCGTTTTCCAGAGTATGGACACCCCTCGACATGCAACTGATTCACGTCGCCGCTGCTTCACTTAATCAAACACCTCTTGCCTGGGATGCCAATAAGCAAAATATCCTCCGGTCCATCTCAATGGCAAAGAAACAAGGTGTCTCGATTTTATGCCTGCCCGAGATGTGCATTACCGGATATGGCTGTGAAGATGCATTTCAAGCCCCGGGATTACTGCACACCGCCGAAGAAATTCTTCAAGAAATCACCCCGCACACCCAGGGAATCATTGTTGCGATTGGCCTTCCTCGAATGCATCGGGGTGGATTATTTAATACCTGTTGTCTCGTGGCAGATGGCCAGATTATTGGGTTTGCGGCAAAACAGAATCTGGCTGGCGCGGGCATCCATTATGAACCCCGGTGGTTTAAAGCGTGGCCATCCGGCACCGAGGGAAAAACTGAAATCGCGGAGGATACTTATCCGATCGGAGATTTACTGTTCGATTGTGGTGGCGTCAAAATTGGTTTCGAAATATGCGAGGACGCATGGACCGCAAAACGCCCCGGAAGAGAATTATCTCAGGCAGGTGCCGATCTCCTACTGAATCCGAGTGCGAGTCACTTTGCTTTTGGTAAACAGGAAGTTCGCCGACGACTCGTCCTGGAGGGGTCACGGGCCTTCGGTGTCGGTTACCTCTACGCCAACCTTCTTGGCAATGAAGCGGGACGCGTGATTTACGACGGCGGGGCCCTTATCGCCAGTGGTGGCAAAATATGTGCCGAGGGCAGTCGGTTTTCGTTTGAAGACGTTCAACTTGCATCAGCCCAAATTAATCTCGAAAGCAATCGAAACGATCAAGCAACGGACACAAATTCGGAAGCAATTCGGACGGCAGATCAGGTGGTTGAATTCGATTTTGAATTTCCAAAACTCTATCCCACCACTCATGACTGGGAGCCGGCAGTATGGGAAAAATCTGCTGATATCAAGGAGGAAGAATTCACCCGAGCGGTCGCCTTGGGGCTGTTTGATTATTTACGGAAGAGCCGTTCCTGTGGCTGCGTTGTCTCACTCAGTGGAGGATGTGATTCATCGAGTGTGGCCATGCTGGTGGCGATGGCCGTGAAGATGGGTGTCGCAGAACTTGGCCACGAAGGTTTTGTTCAAAAATTATCGCATATTGACGCTTTATCGATCGAAGATGATCCGGCAGATTTGATTCACAAGCTGCTGACATGCGTCTATCAGGCGACAAGTAACAGCAGTGAAACAACGCGCAATGCAGCCTATAATCTTAGCGCATCGCTCAACGCAACTTTCTATGAATGGAATATTGATTCTCTTGTTGCGGGCTACAGCACTTGTGTCGAAAACGTGGTCGAACGTCCATTGACTTGGCCTGCGGATGATCTGGCCCTGCAAAACATTCAGGCCCGCGCACGAGCCCCGGGCGTATGGATGCTCGCCAATCTTCAAGGGTCCCTCTTACTCAGCACAAGTAATCGGAGTGAAGCAGCTGTCGGATACGCGACGATGGATGGAGATACGAGTGGGGGTCTGGCTCCGATTGCTGGAATCGATAAAGCATTTCTCCGAAGTTGGCTTGTCTGGATGGAAAAAACCGGGCCCCACGGTTTGACCCCGACCCCCGCACTCGAGCAAATTAATCAGCAACAACCAACCGCCGAACTACGACCACCTGCAGAAGGCCAAACCGATGAATCGGATCTGATGCCTTACGTCCTGCTTGATGTCGTTGAACGCGCAGCAATCCGCGACAAATACATGCCCCTGGAAGTGTATCAACTCCTCAAGATTGAATTTCCACAGCATGGTCGGCATCAACTGGAAAAATGGGTAATGCGATTTTTTCGCCTTTGGTCACGCAATCAATGGAAACGAGAGCGTTATGCCCCGTCTTTTCATCTCGATGATGAGAATCTCGATCCCAAAACTTGGTGTCGGTTTCCCATCCTTTCCGGAGGGTTCGAACGCGAGTTGGATGAACTTCATGCATGGATTACCGTCAACGAACCGGCGAATGAATCGACTGAAAAGAAGTGACAACCTCCTCGTCCGAGCAGAGATCGCTCACACTGAATATTCTCACCGATCGCATCTAGCTATCTAACGCGGGTTCCAAATCTGGTGGAACATCTTCTTTCACCATGCGGTACGCCGTCTTTGCAATCAGAGAAAGCGAAAGAATAGCGACGAACAATCCACCAATCATTAAGACGTAATGCATGGTTCCTTCATGTTCATTCCCTCCCGCCAGTCGACTCACGTGCCTGGCAACATCTCCTGCGTATACGGTGCACAGATTACCAGGAAGCACTCCAATCAAGGCCACTAAGTATCTCCAGAGGCGTACATTACTCACAGCACAGACGTAGTTGAGAAGTGAAAAGTTGGCGGGAGCTAATCGCATTAAAAACATCAAACGCAACCGTTTGTCTGGTGATGCTCGATCAAACATTCCCAAACGCGGGTGTTTTTGAATCCATTGCAGAACTTTCCGACGAAGAAAGTGCCGGCCAATAAAAAAACTTAGCAAAGCGGTAAGACATTCGGAAAGAAACACGAGGAGCAGGCCGGGCCACAGCCCAAAAAGGACGCCTCCGGCTATCGACAACACGCCTTGCGGTATAAAAATAACGCAGAGTAGTGCGGCACCAAAAATGAAGCACACGGGCGCCCAATTTCCGAGATTACGAATTCCCGCTTCAAGAAGCGTGGTGTAGTCCTCGACAAAATAAGCCAATAAGGCGACGGACACCAAAAGTAAAAAGGCCCCGATCAGGCAGAATGCCAAATAAGCCCTGTGATGGCGAAAGCGAAAGGCAAGATGCTGTGAAAGATTTTCTTCGATCATTGTATATTTAAGTTGCGATCAGATAGAAACGTAACTCTGCGCTATCCTAATGTCTCATAATTTTTCTGGCGTTTGTACCGTTTGTGTTTGGTGCATTGTAAACGCGGAACGCACCGTTTGTCACCGCAAGTCGAAAAGACCGACGCAACCCTGGACATACCACTTTAGATTCGCATAATCGGCGAAAGAAAGAGGAATTCGCATGCAGATTAAGACGGAAATTAAGACGGAAGTTGTTTCCATCAAACACGGTACAACAACTCTCAACGGGCATTTGTTCTCAAAAAAAGAATCGAATGACCCACGACCAGCGGTCATCGTCTGTCATGCTTGGGCCGGTTGCGATACGTTTGCTCGCGCTGCTGCCGAGCGGATGGTGGACTTAGGCTACATCGGTTTTGCCGCCGATTTCTACGGTGGGGGACGCGTAGGAACGACAAAGGAAGAGAATGCCAGCCTGATGCAACCCTTGATTGATAATCGTGAATTACTTCGTGAACGCTTGCTTACAACCTTCGATGCAGTTCGTGAACTGCGTGAAGTCGATGCAAGTCGCGTGGCTGTGATTGGATATTGCTTTGGTGGATTGTGTGCTCTCGATTTGGCACGCACCGGCTGCACACTTGCGGCAACCATCAGTTTTCATGGGCTACTCACACCTGCTGATCATTTACAAACCGAACGCATTCCTGGAAAAGTACTTGTCCTTCACGGGCATCTTGATCCCATGGTGTCGGAAGACGAAATTGTTGCGCTCAAGCGTGAACTCACCAACGCAGGTGCAGACTGGCAACTCTATATCTATGGTCGCGCCCTGCACGCGTTTACGAATCCGGGAGCAAACGACCCAAAACTTGGAACAGTCTACGATGCGATCACTGATCGGCGTAGCAAAGATTCGCTCAAAAGCCTTCTTAAAGAAAGTTTTGAGGAGTAGCCAACTGCTAACGCTGCCTGACATCGTAGCAGTGCAACAATTCCTGATCGCGTAAGTAGAGCCTTCCGTCGATGATCACCGGATGGGTCCAGACCCGGCCGGCTGGCTTGCGGAGTTCTGTCTGCGGGCTAAGCGTGAATTCACCTCTTGGTGTCCAGCCGTCTGACGATGCATCAATAAGAACGACACGTCCATCATCTTCTCCGATGCAATAGAAGCGATCATCTGCGTAAGCAATCGCTCCTTTTCCCAACTCGCCCTTCTCGCTCCATACTTTTTTTCCATCCTCAAATTTTTGACACAACCACCCTACTCCATCTGAATAACCGTAAAGATGGCCATCTAGTAAAATCACCCCCCCGTGATGATTTTTCATATTCCGATTCGCATAAACTTCTTCTGCCTGATTTTCTTTATCGAGACGTAAAAGCTTACAACCCACGCCATATCCCGAGGTGATATATACCGCATCGCCTTTTGCAATCGGTGTAGGCACAACGGCAACCCGCCCGGGCCAATCGCTGCTCCAAAGGAGATTGCCGCTTTTCGCGTCGATCCCGACCAAATGCTGTTGGGTCAATTGAATGTATTGCCGCTTGCCACCATTCTCGATGGCAATCATCGAGACGTATTGGGCGCCGTCCGTAAAATCGGTTGATCGCCAGATCACTTCACCGGTCTTTTTGTCGAGGGCGGCCATCGCGCCCTGGGATCCTCCTGGCGTACAGATCAAATGATCTCCGTCAATCAGCACCGATTCACAATATCCCCAATTTGGCACTTCGCCACCAAAATCTTCTGTGAAACTTCGCTTCCAAACTAGCTTCCCATTCGCTTTCTCAAGACAGACAAGATCTCCGAGTGCACCCAGTGCGTAGATAAACTCGCCATCGATCGTTGGGGTGCTGCGAGGTCCGTTTCCCCAATTATTTTGAAAAACATCTCCAACCTCAGAAGACCAGAGCAACTCTCCCGCCTCGGTATCCATCGCAATCACATATTCCTTTGCCTCGGCCACCGCATCCTCGCCACCCTGCTCTTCCAGACCCGACGCAGAGAGCGGCAGCGCACCCATCGTATAAAGCACGCCGTCGACGACAGCAGGCCCGGAGTAGCCGATCCCCGCATCATGAGAAACCCAGAGTTGCTTTGGTCCAGCGTCCCCATCAGGCCACTGCCGAAGTAATCCCGACTCATTGGATATGTCGGTCCGGGATGGTCCACGCCACTGTGGCCAGTTGCTGCTTGGTCGATTAACACGATTCCGATCGGAAACAGAAATAACCAGCGGCCTATCTGTTTCGCGAACTGTTTCGCGGATTTCACTTTTTGTATTTTCTAAACTTACGGCTTGCTGGAGATCCAGCGGAAGAAGGCCTTGTTTGTCTGCTTTTCCGCACCCGCAAATGAATACGCTAATCAGCAAAACTTGAAGCGACAGACTCTTATTAGTCCAATTTTCATTGTTCCACATAGCTTGTTTCCTGTTTCTACCGGCAGGGATGCGACCCTTAAGCCGGAATAAATCGGCCAGCCCTCTCAAGCGAGGCATTCTAACCCCGCTCCGCCCTTGATTCAAACCGGTGATTTTTCACAGCGGAGGCCCCAAGTGAATTGGTTTATAATCCCTAGTGCGTTGAAATAATGCCTCAGGAGACTCAATCCACTCCAAGGAGATTTGAACCGTGACAACTTTCTATCGCTTTCCTTACGCCCTGCTCCTGATTATCGGTGTAGCATCCGCCGAGGAAAATCCTCTCCACGAAAACCATCGGCAGAAGCGCGAAGAAGCATTCGTGGAAATGCTCTCTGAAGTCACGCTCATAGGCACGTATACCGAAGACAAAGAGGGAAAGAAACCTGAAGAGGAAAGGTACACCATTTATCGTGTGGCAAAGATTCCTGGACAAAAACACCTCTGGCGATTTGACGTCCGACTTCAATTTGGCTCCGTGGATCTTCGCGTGCCGCTTCCACTCACAGTGCGTTGGGCAAAAGATACACCGATGGTAGTCCTTGACGACTACAAAATACCTGGGCTCGGTTCTTTTTCAGCAAGAGTTCTTTTTGACAAAACGCGGTATGCCGGAACGTGGCAGCATGGCAGCGCGGGTGGCCACCTTTTTGGAACAATGGTCAAAGAAAATCTGAAAAAAAAGTGATTCCCAAGTAACCAATTTCATTGCCCGGTTCGACTCCAGGAACTGATAGAGGCAACCACTGCCAGCGCCGCTGTTTCTACCCGGAGGGTGCGAGGGCCTAATGTGACCAGTTGCCAGTCATGTGCAACGGCAGCACGGACTTCTACTTCGCTAAATCCGCCTTCCGGGCCAATGGCAATCTTCACCGTTTCTCCAGTCTGACAAGCATCGATGGTGTGCAGTGGGCATCCCGCTTCTTCAGGGTGCGCCATCAATCGCAAAGCATCCCCCTGCGCTTCTTCTAGCCACTGAAAAAAAGAAACCGGTGCACCGAGTTCCATTAGTTGATTACGGCCACACTGTTTACTCGCTTCGATAACCGCTTTACTCAGCCTTGAAATCGATGCTGAACGCATGTGGACAACACTTCGCTCACACTCCAGAGGCACTACTCTATGCACGCCTAACTCTACCGCTTTTTCGATAAGCCATCGACTACGGTCTCCCTTGGGAAGAGCAACCCCCAAGTGAATTTCAACACCAAGTTCTCGGTTAACTGTCTGCTGATCCTCGATCACACAGTCCACTTTTTGTCGTGAAATAGCGTCGATACGCGCTTGGTATTCGACGCCGGTACCATCAAAAAGATTTACCCGATCTCCCACCTCGAGTCGAAGCACATGCAATATATGGTGCGCTTCACTACCGCTAATTTCGATGCGTGGTGATTGAATGGATGCGGAAGAAAAAAAACGGCGTGCCATAAAGAGAAAGTCATTAATAAATTATTTTGAAA
>MDTB01004738.1_pt1 | contig 11621 bp, 9 predicted proteins | sample 811161 | NCBI WGS metagenome assembly MDTB01 (sample SAMN05326650, study PRJNA326480) | marine metagenome | isolation source: seawater | place: Mediterranean Sea | collected 2009
TAAAAATTTAAATGAATTAAAAGAGTATACTTCTATGTGTAAAGATTTTGGCGTAAAACAAGCTTTGGTAATTGGAGGTGGCGCAGAACCAATTGGAGATTACCACTGCTCGTTGCAAATTTTAGACACAGGATTATTTCAAGGTATGAAGATAGGAATTGCTGGACACCCTGATGGATCCCCTGATATATCGGATTCAGATTTAGAAAAAGCTATGAAAGATAAAATGCCGTTTGCAGATTACATAGTTACCCAATGGTTATTGGATCCAAAACCTATCAAAGAGTTTATATCTAAACAAAGTTTACCAGTTCACGTAGGGATTACTGGGCCTTTAAAAATAAGCAGCCTGCTAAAGTTTGCTAGTATTGTTGGAGCAAAAAATTCTCTTAACTTTCTTAAGTCTAATGCTACAAAAGCTGTAGATTTATTAAGACCTAAAGATCCAAACGAATTAATTGAAAATCTTAAATCAGCTACTGAACATTTTCATATTTATACTTTTGGAGGTTTAAAAGAAACGAACAAATGGTTAGAAAAAAATAATTATGCCTAAAAAAATTCCAAACTCTTATAAAGTTGAAAAAGTAAACTATGATAAAGTTAGACACGAAATATCAGTTGACCAATCTGATAGACAAGTTCCTTACAATCTAAGACAAAGCGGACCTACTAAAGTTGAAATGTTAATTTCAACAAGAGTAAGAAAGTCACCTTATTGGCATCTATCTATGAAAGCAGGATGTTATAGAGCTACAGTTTATAACCGTATTTACCATCCAAGAGGTTACGTTAAACCTGAAAAAGGTGGTGCAATGGTAGAATACCAAGCAATTAAAAAACACGTGACGATGTGGAATGTAGCGGTAGAAAGACAAATAAGAGTGAAAGGACCGGATGCAGAGAAATTTACAGATTATGTAATTACTAGAGATGCTACTAAAATTTCAACGATGAGAGGCCGTTACGTTATTCTTTGTAATTATAAAGGAGGAGTTCTTAATGACCCAGTTTTAATGAGAATAGCCGATGATGAATTTTGGTTTAGCTTATCCGACTCTGATATTGGATTATATTTACAGGGCGTTAATGCTGATAAAAGATTTAACGTTGAGATAGACGAAATTGATGCATGTCCAGTTCAAATACAAGGACCTAAATCAAAAGCATTAATGACTGACTTAATTGGAGATCAAGTAGATCTTGATAATATGCCATTTTACGGTTTAGCAGAAGCTAAAGTAGGTGGAAGAAGTTGTGTTATTTCTCAATCAGGATTTTCTGGAGAAGCTGGCTATGAAATTTATCTTCGAAATGCAACTTTATATGCAGAAGATATGTGGAATGCTGTGCTTAAAGCAGGAAAAAAACATAAGCTGATGGTAATAGCTCCAGCCCATCATAGAAGAATCCAAGCAGGAATATTATCCTGGGGACAGGATATGGATCATGAACACAATCCTTTCCAATGTAACCTAGGTTACCAAGTGTCTTTATCTGGAAAAGGAGAATGGAATAAAAAATCAGACTACGTTGGTAAAGAGGCTTTAGAAAAAATGAAACAAAAGATTAAAAACGGAGAGAAACCATATAAGCTTCAACTTGTAGGTATGGAACTTGGAGGAAAACCAATAGAAGATTATGCAAATGATTTTTATCTAATATCAAATCATAAGGGCGGTAAGCCTGTTGGCTATATAACTTCACCATGGTATCACCCTGAGAAAAAAACAAATATTGCTATGGGGTATGTTCCTTTTGAAGGAAATTTAAATAATAATGGATTTCCAACTGGAAATTTTGGAAAAAAATATAAAGTTCATTTACCAAAAAAATATTCTAGTAAATCTGTAGACGCCACTGTTGTTCCAATACCATTTACTGAGTCTTTTCATGCGAATACTAGAGAAACAAAAAAATAGATAGCAGCTAAAAAGAGATATCATTCAATGAAGAATGAAAAAGAATTATATAAAAAATTTAAGCCTCAATTAACTCCAAAAAAAATGTTAGAGTTAGGAGTTTTTGGTGGAGCATATTTTGCTGACGGTAGCATTAAAGAATTTCCTAAAGCTTGGTTTTCAAAAGCAAAAATTAGTAAAACTTTTGATGTGAGTTTAAATCGCTTTAAAATTGAGTCTGGTTTATCTAGAAAAGAATGGATTGATAAGGGATGGATCTTTAAAGAAGATCCTTTAGGATGGTTTCAGTGGTACTGTAGGTTTAAAAATGGCAGACGAATTCCAGAGATCGATCTCGTTCAAATTAAAAGATGGAAAGCTTTTGGAGACAGACACGGTCCTGCAGTTAAAAAGAATTGTGAGGAAGGTGATTTACAATGCAGAAGAAGACAAAGGCAAGCTTTATTACAGTGGGCTTATAATCCAATCTTTTAGTTTAAACTGAACCACAACAATGTTTATATTTTTTTCCTGAGCCACAGGGGCATTGTTCATTTCTTCCAACTTTTTTATTATTAGTTGGTATTTGAGATTTTTTATCTTGTTTTTGTTGTTCATTAGAAATAACAATATTAAGATTAAGTAAAAACTTTATTATGTCGTTTTTAATTTTATCTAATAATGATTCAAATAAACTAAAAGCCTCTTTTTTAAATTCAGATAAAGGATCTTTTTGCCCATAAGATCTCAAACCTATTACCTGCCTTAATTGTTCTAAATATTGTAAATGAGATCTCCACGCAAAATCAATAATTTGTAAGAATATTCTTTTCTCTAGATCATTATTTTCTTTAGTACCAATTATTTTTATTCTTTCTTTCTTTTTTGACTCATAAAGATTTTTAATTTTTTGTATGAATTCATCTTTTTTTAGTGAAGCAATAGATATTAAATCTTCATCTTGTATAATATTTCCCGTAGTATTCTTTATAGAAGCTAAATAACTTTTTTCATCATTTGAAGTTTGGTAAGTATTTTTTGCAATCTCTAAATTATTTAAGACCTCACTTAAAAAATCTTCCAAAATTTCTTCAATATTCTTATCCTTTAAAATTTTTAATCGTTGAGAAAAAATGACTCGCCTTTGGTCATTCATAACATCATCAAACTTTATTAATGTTTTTCTAATATCAAAATTTCTACCCTCAACTTTTTTTTGAGCTCTTTCCATTGCTTTATTTATCCAAGGATGATCTATGGATTCATTTTCTTTAAGACCTAGTTTTTTTAACATTCCATCAATAGAGTCTCCTCCAAAAATTCTCATTAACTCATCTTGAAGACTTATAAAAAATATTGAACCACCTGGATCTCCCTGTCTTCCTGCCCTTCCTCTTAATTGATTGTCAATTCTTCTACTTTCATGTCTTTCTGTTCCAATTATAAACAACCCACCAAAATTCTTAACTTTTGTTTCATCTTCTTTTAATTGTTCAAGGTTATTTTCTTTTTCTAGAAAATCTTTGTTACCTCCCAGTTTTATATCTGTCCCTCGACCCGCCATGTTAGTGGCAATAGTTACTGCTCCAATTTTTCCTGCCTCTGCTATTATCGCAGCTTCTTTTTCATGTTGTTTAGCATTAAGTACGTTATGTATAATTTTCTTTTGATCTAAATAAGAAGAAATTTTTTCGGATTTTTCAATACTGGTTGTTCCAACTAAAACAGGTTGACCTTTTTTATTACACTCAATAATTTTGTTAGTTATCGCATTATATTTTTCTATTTCTGTTCTATAAATTTGATCATTAAAATCTTTTCTTAACATTTTTTTATTGGTAGGAATTGAAATAACATTTAATTTGTAAATATCAAAAAATTCTTCTGCTTCAGTAATAGCGGTTCCTGTCATACCCGATAATTTTTTGTATAATCTAAAATAGTTTTGATATGTAATTGAAGCTAATGTTTGATTTTCTTCTTGGATTTTTACATTTTCTTTAGCCTCAAGAGCTTGGTGTAATCCGTCTGAAAATCTTCTGCCATCTAAAACTCTTCCAGTAAACTCATCTATTATTTGAACCCTTCCATCTCTAACAATGTAATCCGTATCATTTTTGAAAAGTAAGTTTGCTTTAAGTGCCTGATTAACATGGTGTACAAGACTTAAATTTTCTGGATCATAAAAATTATTATTTTTTAATATTTTTTTTTGAATTGATAATTTTTCAATTTTGTCTATCCCTTGATCTGTTAAAATTGCATTTTTATTTTTTTCATCTAGTTCAAAATCATTTTTCTGTAAATGTTTTATAAATTCATTTGATATTGAATATAGATCAGTCTTATCCTCCAATCTTCCTGAAATAATTAATGGTGTTCTAGACTCATCTATTAAAATACTATCTACTTCATCGACAATACAAAAATTATGATCTCTTTGAACCATGTCATTAAGATCATATTTCATGTTATCTCTTAAATAATCAAAACCAAGTTCATTATTAGTTGCATAGGTTATGTCACAATTATAATTTTTTTTTCTTTGAGTATCTTCCAAATCGTTTGTTATGCAACCCGTAGAAGAACCTAAAAAATTAAAAACCTTTCCCATCCATTCCGAGTCTCTCTTTGCTAAATAATCATTAACAGTGACAATATGGACTCCTTTGTTATTTAACGAATTTAAATATGCTGGGAGTGTAGAGACTAAAGTTTTACCTTCTCCAGTTTTCATTTCTGCGATCTTGCCTTGATGCAAGATTATCCCTCCAGCTAATTGAACATCGTAGTGTCTCTCTCCCAAAGTTCTTTTTGCAGCCTCTCTAACTAAAGCAAAACTTTCTGGAATAATGTTATCTAGAGAATTTCCTTCTTTAACTGACCGCTTTAGGTTTAGTGTTTTTTCTTTAAATTCTCCATCAGATAGAGATTTAAGTGAGTCTTCCTTATTATTTATGGCTGAAATTAAATTCTTAGTTTTATCTAATTCTGCTTGATTAGAGCTTTTAAATAATTTACTTAAAGTTCTTGTAAATACATTCATTATACTTCTATATATGTATTTATTATCTAAATTAAATAGTAATTATGACAATAAATTTAAAAAATTTCCTAAATAATAAATCTAAATTGTCAAAAATGGGGGAGTTTCAAAACCTTAAAAAGATAGATGGACTTGAGATGTCATCTGTATCTGCTGATTTGTACGGTAATGGAAGAGATGATTTAACATTATTTTATTTTAGAAAAGGTGCCAATTATGCATCAGTAAATACATCTAGCAGTATAACTTCAGAGTCAATTAATTGGAACAATAATTCTCATAAAAAATCAATTAAAGCTTTGCTGGTAAATACAAAAAATGCAAATACATTTACAGGTAAACAAGGAAAAGAAAGTTTAGATATTTTAGCTAAAAATCTTTCTAGACTTTTAACCTTAAGAGAGTCTAAATCTGACAAGGGAACTTTTGAAACTGTTAAAGTTAAAGATTTAATTTTTGCTTCAACAGGCGTTATCGGTGAACAATTTCCAGTTGATCAAATTAAAGATAGCTTGCCTGATTTAGTTGAAAAACTTAAGAGTGAACAAAATAAATTGTTTTGGCTTAAGATTGCTTCGGGTATGATGACTACTGATACTAAGCCAAAAGTTGCTTATGAGGAAATTATAGTTGGAGACGAGCTTATAAGAATATGTGGAGTTGCAAAAGGATCTGGCATGATTGCACCTAATTTAGGAACAATGTTATCATTCATTTTTACTAATGCTGATATAAACTCTAACTTATTAAGATCTCTTTTAAAAAGAGCAGTCTCTAACTCATTTAATGCTATTACAGTTGATAGCGATCAATCTACAAATGATATGGTCTCTATATTTTCAACTAGAGCAATTAAGATTGGTCAAAATCTTACTTTAAATGACAGAATAATTCAAAAATTTGAATTGTCACTTAAAAAGTTATGTTTAAATCTTGCTCACCAAATTGTAGTAGATGGAGAAGGAGCAAAAAAATTTTTAACTGTAAAAGTAATAAATGCTAAATCATTAGGTAGTGCAAAAAATATTGCTTTTTCAATTGCAAACTCTCCATTGATAAAAACTGCAGTAGCCGGAGAAGATCCTAACTGGGGTAGGATTATCATGGGAATAGGAAAATCAGGAGAAATAATCGATACTAAAAAACTTAAAATAAAAATTGGTGAATATATTGTTGCTGAAAATGGAAAAATTTCTGATACCTATAATGAGGAAAAACTAAGAGAGTATATGAAATGGGATGCGATTCAATTAGAGATTAATTTAAAATTAGGTAACGATGCATTTGAATGCTACACTTGTGACTTCACACATGATTATATAGATATTAATACAGATTATAGAAATTAAATTAAAATATACTCAGATGATAAAATACAATCTTAAATGTAAAAACGACCATGAATTTGAAAGTTGGTTTTCTAATTCAAAAGAATTCGACAAATTAAAGCAAAAAAATTTACTTGAGTGCGTATATTGTTCATCAAAAAAAATTGAGAAATCAATTATGGCACCTATGATTTCTGGCACAAAATCTAAAGAGAACCCTGAGAGCTTCATGGAACAAAATTTATTAGACGAAAAGAATAAACTAATGAAATTAAGAAACTATGTTGAAAAAAATTTTGAGTTCGTAGGAGATAAATTTAGCAAAAGAGTAAGAGAAGTTTATTATGACAAACAAAATAACAAAAGTATTTATGGCACAACTACCTCAGAAGAAAGAGATGAACTAGAAGAAGAAGGTATCAGTTTATTAAGTATACCTTGGGTTTCTAAGGATAATTAGTTTTTAGTACTACAGATTATATAGTTTACAGAAAGATTATCAGATTTTTTCCATTTATTAAAAATTGGGTTAAATTCTAATCCTTTGATATTATTTGTTTTAAAATTTTTATCATTTAAAGTTTTCTCTAATTCTTCTGGCTTAATAAATTTATTCCAATCATGAGTTCCTATAGGCAACCATCTTAAAATATATTCAGCTCCTACGATTGCTTTGATATAAGATGTTACAGTTCTGTTAATCGTAGCTGTAAACATTAAACCATTTTTTTTTAATAAATTTTTACAGGACTCAAGATAAAGATCAAGATTATCTACGTGTTCGACAACCTCAAGATTTAAAATTATATCAAATTTTTCTTTTTCTTTTAACTGCTCTGGAGAACTATTAATATAATTAATTTTTAATTTACTCTCTTTGCTGTGAAGAGAAGCAATTTTTATATTTCTTTCAGAGGCATCTATGCCAGTCACCTTGCCACCTAAACGAGCCATTGGTTCACTTATCAATCCACCACCACAACCTATATCGAGGATTTGCAAATCTCTAAGAAAAAGTTTTCTCTCTATATCTATTTTAAAATGTTTTGAGATTTCACCTAATATATATTCAATTCTTATAGGATTAAACATATGTAATGGTTTGAATTTACCGTTCACATCCCACCATTCATTAGCTAAACTTGAAAACTTTTGTATTTCTTCTTTATTTATTGTAGTCATATAATCTTAAAGTATTAATTGTACTTAATTAAATTCATTTTATATTATATTAAAATCTAACAATGGCAAAAAAAGTATTAAAATTTGGAGGAACTTCGGTAGGAACGATAGACAGAATCCTGCATGTGGCTAAAATAATTAAAAAAGAATATGATGAAGGAAACGACGTAATAGCCATAGTTTCTGCCATGTCAGGCAAAACAAATGAGTTGTCAAATCAATCTAGATCTATATCGAATAATTTTGATAAAAGGGAGCTCGATGTTCTTCTGGCTTCTGGAGAACAAATAACAAGCTCTTTGTTGGCTGGTGCTCTAATAGAGCTTGGTGTAAATTCTAAATCTTGGCTTAATTGGCAAATACCAATTTTAACGGAAGGCGATCATTCAAATGCAAGAATTATAAATATCAATATTTCAAAAATAAATAAATTTTTATCAGAAAAGGGAGTTGCAGTTATTCCAGGTTTTCAGGGAATTTCTAAAATAGGAGATGTAACAACAATTGGAAGAGGAGGGTCAGATGCTACAGCTGTTGCTTTTGCAAAAATATTTGATGCTGATAGCTGTGAAATTTATACTGACGTAGATGGAGTTTTTTCTACTGATCCGAATAAAATACCTGTAGCCAAAAAAATAGAAAAAATATCATATGATGAAATGTTAGAGCTTTCATCGTTAGGTGCAAAAGTAATGCAATCTTCAGCTGTACAAACTGCTATGATGTATAATATTCCTTTAGAAGTGAGATCTACCTTTACAGATAGGCAGGGTACAAAAATTTTTAATCAAGAAAGTATAGATTATACTAAAAGTGTAACTGGAGTTGCTTATTCAAAAGACGATGCTAAAGTTACTTTAACAGGAGTTCAAGATAAGCCTGGTGTTGCAGCAAATATTTTTGAACCATTAAGCAAAAATCAAATAAATGTAGATATGGTAATACAAAATATTTCTTCAGATCATAAAATCACTGATATAACTTTTACAATTAAAAGAGATGACCTCTTAAAAACTATTGATATAATAAAAAAAAATCAGAGTATTAACTATGAAAATATTAACCATAATAACAAAGTTTCCAAAGTTTCAATTGTTGGAGCTGGTATGGTTTCTACACCGGGGGTTACATATAGGATGTTTAGAGGATTAGCAGAAGAAAAGATAAATATTCTAGCCATTTCTACTTCAGAAATAAAATTGTCAGTTATAATTAATGAAAGTGATACACTAAAAGCTGTAAAAAAATTACATACAATTTTTGATTTAGATTAATGATGGAAATAAGACCGCACAGGAAAATAGAAAGAAAAAAAACTAAAGTTATTAAAGTTGGTAAAATCTCTGTAGGAGGAAACTCTCCAATCAGCGTTCAATCAATGACTAATACTCTCACTACAGATATTAAAGAGACCATAAAACAAATTCATTTATTAGAAGAAGCTGGCGCTGACATAGTGAGAGTTTCTTGCCCTGATGAAAGTTCCACAAAAGCTCTCAAAGATATTGTTAAGGAAGTAAAGTCTCCAATTGTTGCTGATATTCATTTTCATTATCAAAGAGCAATAGAAGCGGCAAAAATGGGAGCAAGTTGTTTAAGAATAAATCCTGGAAATATTGGATCAAAAGAAAGAGTTCTAGAGGTAGTGAAAGCAGCTAAAGATTATAATTGTTCAATAAGAATTGGAGTAAATGCTGGTTCATTAGATAAAAACTTATTAGAAAAATATAAAGAGCCTTGCCCTGATGCACTTGTGGAAAGTGCTATGTACAATATTAAACTATTGGAGGATAATGATTTTTTTAATTTTAAAATAAGCGTTAAATCTTCAGATGTTTTTTTAACTGTTAAATCTTACAAAAAGCTCTCAGAAATTTGCGACTATCCATTACACTTGGGAGTCACAGAAGCAGGAGGTCTTCTTACAGGAAGTATAAAATCTTCCATAGGTATTGGTCAACTTTTAATGGATGGTATTGGTGATACAATTAGAGTTTCTCTCTCCTCTGATCCAGTAGATGAAATTAAAGCAGGCTATGAAATTTTAAAATCTTTAGGAATTAGAGCAAGAGGAGTTAACATTATTTCTTGCCCTTCTTGCGCTCGGCAAGCTTTTCCAGTAATTGAGACTGTAAAGGAATTAGAAAAAAGATTGTCTCATGTAAAACAACCAATCACTTTGTCAATAATAGGTTGTGTAGTTAATGGTCCTGGAGAAGCTGCTCAAACTGAAATAGGTCTTACGGGCGGAGGACAAGATAATAACCTTTTATATTTATCAGGCATTCCTCATACAAAAGTTGCCAGCTCAGAGATAATAAATAAAGTAGTTAAACTAGTGGAAGATAAAGTTAAAGAAAAAACTAACTAAAAAATGATACCTATAGATAAAGTACAAGATATCATTTCAAAACATAACGATTTAGAGAAAGAATTGTCTTCAGGTAAAGTAGATTCAAAATTATTTGCAAAAAAATCTAAAGAGTATTCTAGCTTAGGAAGTATTATTTCATATGCAAGAGAATTTATAAATTTTGAAAGAGAAAAGAAAGATTTAGAGCAAATAATACAAGATAAAAAAAATGACAGTGAAATGGTTGAAATGGCAAAGAAAGACCTAAGTGAATTAAAAATAAAGAACAAAGATCAGGAAAACCGGCTAAAGATATTTTTACTTCCTAAAGATGAAGATGATGACAAAAACGTAATTGTTGAAATCAGAGCAGGGACTGGCGGATTAGAAGCCTCTCTTTTTTGCGCAGATTTATTTAAGATGTATGAGAGAGTGTGTTCAAAAAAAAAATGGAAGCTGGAAATTATTAGTATTTCAAAAAGTGAGGCTGGAGGATTTAAGGAAGTAATATTTTCAGTAAGTGGAAATGATATTTACTCCTATTTAAAGTATGAGTCAGGAGTTCATAGAGTGCAAAGAATACCTGAAACTGAAACCCAAGGTAGAGTACATACATCTGCATCTACAGTTGCAGTTTTACCAGAAGCAGAAGATGTAGATATACAAATTAAAGAATCAGATTTACGAATAGATGTTTTTAGAGCTGGAGGCCCAGGAGGACAATCTGTTAACACCACAGACAGTGCAGTGAGAATTACGCATATCCCTACTGGAGCGGTGGTCAGTCAGCAAGATGAAAAATCTCAGCATAAAAATAAAGCTAAAGCATTAAAGATTTTAAGATCTAGAGTTTATGAAGCTGAAAAAAGAAAAAAAGATCAAGAACGATCCAGTCACCGAAGAAGTCAGATTGGAACAGGAGATAGGTCTGAAAGAATAAGAACTTATAATTTTCCTCAAGGAAGAGTAACAGATCATAGAATTAATCTAACTCTTCATAAACTGGACGACTTTTTAAGTGGGGAGATACATGAAGAGATGAATCAAGAACTAAGATTAAAAGAACAGGATATAAAACTAAAAAATTTAAACTAATGGAAATTTTAAAATTAATAAATAGCGGGTCACAACATTTAAAGAATAGCAATATTTATTCCCATAAATTAGATTCAGAAATTTTACTTTCCAAAGTTTTAAATAGGAGGCGAGAAGAATTATTAGTTAATCTCAATCAAGTTGTTAAAATAGCAAAGATTAAAAAATTTAATGAACTTCTTCAGAGAAGATCTTCAAGAGAACCCGTTGCTTATATTCTTAAAGAGAAAGAATTTTGGAGTAAAAATTTTATTGTAAATAAAAATACATTAATTCCAAGACCAGAAACAGAGCTGTTAGTTGAGAAAATAGTGAAAATTTTCAAAGAAAGAAGTGTATTTATTCTTGATATTGGCACAGGCACTGGGTGTATATTATTAAGCATATTAAGTGAGTTAAAAAATTCTAAAGGAATTGGTATAGATATATGCCAGAAAGCAATACAGGTAGCTAAACTTAATTTACTAAAACATAAATTATCTTCCAAAATAAAGTTTTTTCGAAAAGGATTAAATCAAATTTATAATCAAAAGTTTGACTTAATAGTATCTAATCCTCCTTATATAATAAGAAAAGATATAAGAAATTTAGATGATGACATAAGAAAATTTGAACCGAAATTAGCGTTAGATGGTGGAAATGATGGGCTTGACGTAATTAAAAAAGTTATCTACAAATCCAAAAGTATCTTAAAAATTAAAGGTATGCTCGCCTTA
>MDTB01084519.1_pt1 | contig 11621 bp, 11 predicted proteins | sample 811161 | NCBI WGS metagenome assembly MDTB01 (sample SAMN05326650, study PRJNA326480) | marine metagenome | isolation source: seawater | place: Mediterranean Sea | collected 2009
TATTATCTAAAATATTTTTTGTAAATTTAAATAATGCCATATCAGGCCTGCCATATGGACCATAAACAGTAAAAAATCTTAATGCAGTACAAGGAAGCTTAAATATATGTGAATATGAATGAGCCATAACTTCATTTGATTTTTTAGTTGCTGCGTAAAAAGATAAAGGTTTACTAGTATCCTCAATTTCTTTCAATGGAAAATTATTATTTTCACCATAAACAGAACTCGTTGAAGCAAAAATTAAATGTTTTAATTGATTATTTCTACTTACCTCTAAAATATTAAAAAATACTTCTAAATTATTTTTAAAATAAGTTTTGGGGTTTTCAATAGAATATCTTACACCCGCTTGAGCAGCTAGATGAACAACAATTTTGACCTTATTTTTTTTTACTATTTGATCAAATTTTATAATATTACTGAGATCAAACTTATAAAATATAAAATTTTTATTTTTTTTTAAAATATTTAATCTGTTTTTTTTTAATTTGACATCATAATAGTTATTAAGATTATCAATACCAATAACGTGAATTTTTTTTTTAAGTAAAAGATTTACTAAATGATAACCAATGAAACCACAACTGCCTGTAATTAAAACCTTCATATAAATTAATTAGTTGGCATTTTAAATTCTGGTCCAGAATTAATACTTTTTGGCCATCTAGAAGTAACAGTTTTTAATTTTGTAAAAAATCTAATTCCTTCAGTTCCATGCATGGAATGATCACCAAATAAAGACTGTTTCCATCCTCCAAAACTATGGAATGCCATTGGTACTGGTATAGGAACATTAACACCTACCATACCTATTTTACAATTAGTTGTAAAATTGCTTGAGACTTCACCATCTGATGTATAAATGCTAGTACCATTTCCAAATGCATGATTATTAACTAAATCTAGCGCTTCTTCATAATTCTTTGCTCTTACTATAGATAATACAGGACCAAATATCTCTTCTTGATAAATTTTCATATTACTTTTTACTTTATCAAAAAGTGTTGGTCCAATGAAGTTTCCATTTTCGTAACCTTGAATTTTAATATTTCTCCCATCAAGTTTTAATTCCGCTCCCTCTTTAATACCTTCATCAATATAAGAAATAATTTTATCTTTGTGCTCTTTTGTAATAACCGGACCCATTTCTGAGGTTGGGTCTGTCCATGGTGCGACCTTCAAAGATTGTGCTTTTTCTGAAATTTTTTTTACAAGATTGTCTGCGATATCTCCAACTGCTACTGCTACAGAAACAGCCATACATCTCTCACCTGCCGAACCATATGCAGCACCCATAATTCCATCTACCGCTTGATCTAAATTAGCATCAGGCATAACAACTAGATGATTTTTGGCTCCACCTAGAGCTTGAACTCGTTTGCCATATTTTGCAGCAGTCTCATAAATATATTTTGCGACTGGAGTTGAGCCTACAAAACTAACTGAAGATATTTCATCGCTATTAAGTATTTGATTAACAATTTCTTTATCTCCATTAATAACATTAAATACTCCATCGGGTAATCCTGCTTCAGAAAATAACTCTGCAAGCTTTAAACCACAAGAAGGATCTTTTTCAGAAGGCTTTAATATAAATGCGTTACCACAGGCTATAGATATAGGATACATCCACATAGGAACCATTGCAGGAAAATTAAATGGAGTTATACCTGCTGTAATACCTAATGGTTGGCGAATGGACCACGAATCAATATGAGTTCCAACATTTTGAGAAAATTCACCCTTAAGCAAATGAGGTATTCCTGTCGCAAATTCAACAACTTCAAGTCCACGAATAACGGATCCCTGTGCGTCATCAAAAGTTTTGCCATGTTCTTTTGAGATTAGACTTGCTAATACATCAATATTTTTTTCAATTAAATTTTTATATTTTGACATTATTCTTGAACGTTTTAATGGAGTTATTTGAGACCATTCAATAAATGCCTTCTTAGAACTTTCAATTGTCTTTGAAAAATCTTTGTCATTAGACATTACTACTTCAGAAATTTTTTCTCCTTTGGATGGGTCATAAACATCTAATGTTTTAGTTGAATATGCTTTGATTTCACCCCCAATATAATTTTTAATTATTGTCATTTTTTTTCCTATAAATTAATATTAAATTTCTTAAATAAATTAATATGCCAAATAATTGACCAGATATTATAACTGGATCTTTTCTAAATATAGCATAAGTTAACAAACCTAAACCACCAAATATACTTAAATACCAAAAAGCAAGAGGTATTGAACTTTCTCCCCTAGACTCTGAATATATCCATTGTATAATAAACCGAGAAGCAAATAAACCCTGGCCTACAAACCCAATAATAAGAAATATTATTTCTATATTACTTAGTTCCTTAATGTAATTAATCATTTACTATATAAATACCATATTTAAAAAATAATTTTAATAAATTTTGTTGTTATATTTTCTTATAATTTTTTTAACTATGAATATATCTCTGATACCTCTAAATAATCTATCAATAGTTCCATATTTAGATAGACCTTCTAATCTTCTGCGATGATCCACTTCAATAAATTTTGTTTTATGACCGTATCCTTTAAATAATGCTGGTAAAAATCTATGCAAACCTGAAAAATATGGGAAATTTAAGAAAATATTTTTATCAAAAACTTTTAAAGAGCATCCAGTATCAATACAATCATCATCTAGAATATTTTTTCTAATATAATTTGCAATTTTTGATGACATAATTTTTAGAAAATTGTCTTTTCTTTTTTTTCTTAAACCCCCAACTAAGGTTATTTGTTTATCTGAATTGTAAAAATTTATTAATTTCATAATATCTCTAGGATTATTTTGCCCATCCCCATCAATCGTTACAATGATATCATAAATTGCACTTTTAATACCCTCTCTAATACTAAAACTTTGACCTACATTGTGTTTATTAACAATTAATTTAAGATTAAAAGAAACTATATATTTAATAATATATTCATTAATTTTTGAAACAGAATTGTCATTGCTATGATCATCAACAACAATAACCTCATACATAATCTTTTCTTCTTTTAAATTAGACTTAATTTCATCAAGTAAATTAATAATACTATTTGACTCATTAAATACAGGGATAACAATACTAAAACCTTTATTCATTTTTATAAATTCAGCTGATTATTAAATCATTAGAAAATTTTGGAGGATTGAAATCCTCTACATACTTAATTAAAATTTTTTTAATTTGATCATAATTGTAAGTGTTTATAAAAATATTTAATTTTTCAATGTCTAATATAAACTGTTTATAATCAATGTCACTTTCAATAGATTTGAAAATCATTTGATGTTCTGTTTTTTGAGAATTTTTGTCAATTAAAAGTTCTTCATACATTTTTTCACCTTGTCTTAACCCAGTATATAAAATACTTATTTCATTAGAGTTTTTTGGTTTTTCACTAAATATAAAACCACTTAACCTAATCATTTTATGAGCTAAATCGTTTATTGATACAGGATTGCCCATATTTAACAAATATATTCCAAATTTTGATGATAAAGCACTTGCCTGTATAACTAATTCAGCCGCCTCACTAACAGTCATAAAATATCTTATCATATTCGGGTGAGTAACTGTAATAGGTCCACCATTTTTAATTTGTTTTCTAAACAAAGGTATTACAGAACCACTTGAGCCAATTACATTTCCAAACCTAACTATACTAAAATTTATTTTTTGATTATTAGTTTCATAATGACTATAATATTGAATTATTAATTCAGAAATTCTTTTTGATGCACCCATAAAGTTTGTTGGTCTAACTGCCTTATCTGAAGATATAAATACAAAATTTTCTACTTTATTCTTAATTGATGATTTGACACAATTTAATGTACCAAAAATATTTATCTTAAGTGAATTACATAAATTCTGCTCAACGATATCAACATGCTTATATGCTGCTGCATGAAAAATTGTTTGAACCTTAAATTTTTTTAAAACTAGATCTAAAGACTCATAATCAATAATATTACCTAAGATAGGAATTATTTTAGTATTTAAATAATTTTTTTTTAGTTTTAGTTTATTATAAATTTTGTACAGAGAGTATTCATTCTGCTCAAATAGGATTAAGATTTTAGGAAGTCTACTTAATACGATGCTTGCAATTTCAGATCCTATTGTACCCCCAGCACCAGTAATTATTATTGATTTGTCAACTATGTTCTTATCTATTAATTTCTTAATAGGTATAACCTTATCTCTTCCTAAAAGGTCTTCAATTTCAACAGTCTTAAAATTAATATTTTCAAATTTCTCCTCAATTATATTTGATATTTTAGGCATTTGCATAATTTTAATTTTAGTATTTTTAATTACTTCATATAAATATGAGAATCTTTTTTTATTCAAATTAACTGAAATAATTATTTCATCAATTTGCAAAGTGTCTTTTAGTTTAGATAAGATTTGAGGTGAATAAATCTTATAGGTTTTAATTAATTGTCCATTTTTTGAATCTGAGTCATCTAGAAAACCACACAAATTTAATTTTGTGTTATAAACAATTGGGCTAATCAAATTAATACCCTGAATTCCAGCACCATAAATTAATATATTTTTTTGATTAATATTTTTTTGGATTCCATTACGTGACATATAATGCTTAGCTAACAATCTGGAGGCGCAAATTATATTTAGCAGAATAGCAAAATTAATTAATATAACTGACCTTGATATATCTTGAAAATTAATTAAGAATATTATAATACCTAAAACTACGGTATAGGAAGTTACAGCTTTTAATATTTTCCATATAGCTTCAAACTCTATATATCTAATTATAGATCTATATAAACCAAATCGCATAAATATAAAAATTGCAACTAGAGGCATAAGAATAAAGACAGAGTATGCCTCAATACTAATTGGGATATAAATTTTTTTATAATAAAGAAAATAAGAAACAAAAAATGAAAAAAAAATTGATAAGATATCAACTAGAACCATTATTATTGTTTTACGATATATGGAAGAGTTAATAAAATATATTACAAATTTATTAATCAAATAGTCCATTAGTTAATGAAGAATATTTTCATTTCTGATTGCTTTATATAAAGTTAAAAATATAATTTTAATATCTAAAAATGTATTTTTATTTATCATATAAAAATAGTCTAATTCAACTTTTAACTCAATAGAAATACTATCCCTACCATTTATTTGAGCCCACCCAGTAATACCAGGTTTTAAATGATTTATATTTTTTATATTTCTTAAATTAATCAAATCATATTGATTATAGAGTGCCGGTCTAGGACCAACAAAAGACATATCACCTATAATTATGGAATATAGTTGTGGTATTTCATCTAAACTAAATCTTCTTAATAATTTACCAATATTTGTGATGTAAATATCTGGATTTTTAAGTAAGTGTGTTGCTACATCAGGAGAGTCTACTTTCATTGTTCTAAATTTAGGCATTAAATAAATTTTATTATTCTTTCCTACTCTTTTAGACCAATAAATTGCAGGTCCACTTGTTTCAAACTTAATAATAAAAATAATTATTAATATTGGTATAAATAGAACTATTAGTAAAAGATTTGCAATAAAAAATTCAAAAATCTGTTTCATAAAAATTTTCTATTTTACGCACTTGATTAAATTCATATTGTTTCAAATTTGTAGTTAAATAAACATCATCAGAAAAAATTTTATTAATTAAATTATTTTTAAAAAAAATATTCATGTATAATAAAAATTTTAATAAAAAATTTGGAATCGTTACATAAAAAATTCGCTTTTTATATAATAAATTGATAGCTTTTGAAATTTCAAAAAAAGAATAAATATTATCATCTGCAAAAGTGTACTCAACAAAATCTAGCTTCTTTTTAAATACAATGAAATCTATTGAATAGATTAAATTATCAATGTGTATTAAATTTCTTTTATTTTTAAATGCTGGTAAAATGACTATAGGGGATTTATAAATATAATTTTTTAAAGAATTTAGATTACCTTTTACATTTGGCCCATAAACTAATGAAGGTCTGATAAGAAATAATTTAGTTTTAGAATTTATAAATATATTTTGCAGTTCCAATTCTGTTATTCTTTTAATTTTACCATATATATTTTTTGTTTTTAGCTTTTTAAGTTGTTTAATATCTAAGTTTATAAAATCAGGGTCAAGGGCTTTAGTGCTGCTTATAAAAACAAATTTTTTCAGATTAAATTTAACACTTAAATTAGCCAAATAAATAGTTGCTTTATAATTATGATTAAAAATTTTATTATAAAAACTATTAATTTTATTCTCTGATGTATGAGCAATAGAGGCAAAATGAAACAATATATCAATATTATGGAATAAACTTTCACTTACATTTTTTTTATCTAAATCCCAATAAGCAAATTTATAATTACTGATTTTTTTTCTTCCCAGTAAAAATATGTTATTTGAATTATTTTTAGATAAATATTTTAAGAAATAGTTTCCAATAAAACCGCTATATCCAGTCAATACAATATTCATATTGAATTAAAATTTATTATTTATAGATCTTTAAAATTATAAATTTTTTTACCCTCTCTATCTTTTTTAGAAATTATTAAATCAGAAATTTTAGTAATTGGCCATTTAATATCTAAATCTTTGTCACTCCATATAATAGTTTTTTCATTTTTTGGATCATATTCTGAAGTAACTTTATAATTTAATACTACATTATTAGTTAAAGTTAGAAATCCATGAGCATATTGTGAGGGAATAAATAAGTGATGTTTATTTGAGGAGGATAAAATAAAAGAATAACATTTTTTAAAATTTTTAGATTTTGGATTTATATTAACAACCACATCAAAAATTTTCCCTGAAATAACTGAAATTAACTTTTCCTGGTAGTGTGGTTTAGATTGAAAATGCAGGCCTCTGAGAACATTTTTTTTTGAGTATGAGATGTTGTCTTGTTTGAAAGAAATTTCTCTTTTTATTATTTTATCGAATACAGATTTTTTATATTTTTCATAAAAAAAACCCCTATTATCTCTGTATAATTCAGGTTCAAGCAAGAAAAGATTATCAAAATTACTTATAATTTTCATTGATTTTTAAAAAATTCAAATATTTATAAAATATACTTTGATAAGAATATTTATTAATCACTTTTGTAAATCCATTATTTCCAAATTTAACTCTTAAAAAATCATTAGTAATTAATTTTGTTAAATATTCAATCCATTCTTCTGGATTTTTAGCAAGATAACCATCAAAATCATGGCTAACTATATCCTTATTAGCACCAACATCACTTACTACGACAGGTAAAGATGATGCCATATATTGTAAAATTTTCAAACCGCATTTTCCTTTACTCCAGGTTGAATTATCTAGAGGCATGATTCCAATATGACATGATTTTAAAATTTTGAATTCATTTTTTTCAGACCAATCATGATATTCGACAAATGAAAAAAAATTTTTTAATTTTCCACCTATAATTATTAAATTAAAATTAATGTTTTGTTTTAATTTTAATAATACAGGCATAAGGTTTTCTAAATATTTTATAGTGGTTGGGGTGCCTATCCAAACAATACTTATTTTTTTATTTTTTTTTATTTCATTAGAGACATAATTATCTATTTTAATTAAAGTTGGGATAACAGTTGTGTTTTTATTATAATCCAATACATAACTTTTTAAAAAATTATTCCCAGTAATCACACCATTACAATTTTCTAATATAAACTGAAATTTATTTTTATATAATCTATTTAATATTGATAATCGAAACGAATAATTATTAAAAATAAAATCATCATAATCTAAAAATATTTTTGATTTAAAGATTTTAAAAAATATATACTCAACAAAAGGTATATAAGGAAGTAATTCTTTTTCAATTAATATTTTATTATATTTCGTAAGAGAAAATAGAATAAAAAACCTTTTTAAATAACAAAAGAAAATATTTAAGAAATTTTTACTTTTATTTTGATATAAGTCTTCTAAATAATTATCATTTAATAATGGTTTGACAACAAATTGTATTTTTTTTTTATCAAAATATTCTTTTAGATTAAAAAATCTATAACGACTACTTGCTCCTTTACTTGAATATCTTGTGAGGCAGATTATTTTCATAATTATTTATTTTTTTTTTGCTTGAAATAATTCAACAAAAGTTGATATTCCAATTATGTAGAATACTAGATAGAAAGGTGATCTCATCCTATATAAAGTCCCCATATAGGGAATTATATAGCTTAGTAATAATATAAAAATTATTGATAAAAATAATACTGGTAAAAATGGAGTAATTTTTCTGAAATTTTTAAAAATACATACAATAAAACCAAAATAAACAATATATATACAGCACATTTCAAAAGAGCTAATCAAATAAAAAAAATTTTGATTAAATATTAAATTTAATGGATTGGGCATTAAAAACCCTATAACTATAGCTTTAAAAATATAGTTAAATAAATCTGACATGTTTTTAAATTTTATATTAGTATCTAATGAACTGCTGGGTAGGTTGCCATACATAGTTGTAAAGCCGTTCCTCAAAGACTGAATAGTTTCTACGGATTGATTTACAGAAACATTATAATAAATTTTTATTTTATTATATCTATAATATAGAGATAATTTAATTTGAACCAATGAATTTTTAAGAAGTGAAATTACTGATTTTTTTTCACATAAATCAATTATATAAATATTTTTATTTTCAGTTAATGTAGAATTGTAACTTACGTCCTCAGGGCATTCTAATTTTTCTGGTGATGTTACTGAGAATATTTTACTTTCAATAATTGCCAATTTAGAGTTTGTTATGCTGTCTATTTCCTTAAGTTGCTTAGTGTATTTATCGCTTTCATAAGTATTAAAAATAGTAGCAATTAAATTTATTATTATAAATAAAATTATAATTGTTATTAAATTAATTAGGCATATGTTTATTTCTAACGTCTTTAACTGATAAGAGAATTTGATAGAATAAAGAAAAAAATATATTATAAAAAATACATAAAGGAAAATAGAGATTATTGGCATAATATAATCTCTTGAAGAGTATAAAAGCATTATTGATATTGAAATTAAAATTATAATTTCAAAATTTTTATATAAAAAAAATTTATTAAATAAAAAATTGCAATTTATTTTTAAATTTTTACCTAAATTAATGATTGTTTGAATTTTTTTCTCAAAAGAAATATTAATTTTATTATGTATACAATATTTTGTAATAGCATAAGCTAACAAAACAAAATAAGCGTAATACATGGGATCTCTTAATGCTTGTGTAAAAGTTAAAATTATAGTTGGGAAAAAAAAATAAGAAGAAGCAAAAAAACTAATACTATTATTTTTGAATATTAAATAGGAGAGTTTATAAACATATAAAACACAAATAGCCCACAAAAAAGAATTAACTATTGAATAAACTATTGGTTCTTTTATTTCAGTAATCAAGTAAATAAGTGCCAACCATTTTATATTTCTATTATTATTATAAATATCTGGAATTGTATTAGTTAAAAATTCAATGATTCCAATTTTTCCCTCCGCAATATAATCGTATACCCTTAAAGCTTGAAAGTGATAAGATGAAACGTCTGGATACAAATTCCATATACCGTCTCCATTATGTAAATGAATTAAATAATCTGTTTTGGCAATATAAAATATAATGCTAGATAAAATTAAATGAAAAAAATATAATAATAAAAAAAAAAATAACTTTTTATTTTGATTAAAAAAATTATACACTTTTATCACAATAAATCTTTTAGATATTTAGCATAATCGGAGTTTTTAAATTTTTTAATATTATCTTTTAATTTTTTTTTATTTATCCATTTTTTATTAAAAGCAATCTCCTCTATACAGCCAATTTTTAATCCTTGTCTCTTTTCAATTAATTCAATAAAAATATTAGCGTCTATTAAAGATTTAGGTGTGCCAGTATCTAGCCAGGAAAAGCCTCTATTTAATTTTACCAGGTTTAATTTATTTTTTTTAAGATAAATATTGTTTAAATCAGTTATTTCTAATTCACCTCGCTTAGATGGTTTTAAATTTTTTACATATTTCGTAACTTGATTATCATAAAAATAAATACCCGTAAGAATATAATTTGATTTTGGTCGTTTTGGTTTTTCTACAATAGATAAAATTTTATCTTTTTTATCAAACTCTATTACTCCAAATTCTTTTGGATTATTTACCCTATAACCAAATACTGTTGCTCCATTCTTTTGATAAGACGTTGAAATTAAAATGTCTTGAAGTTTATTTCCATAAAATAGATTATCACCCAGAATTAAAACGCAAGGATCATCATTTAAAAATTCTTTTGCAATTAAAAAAGTTTCCGCAATCCCTTTTGCCTTTTCTTGAGGAAGATATGATAATTTTATTCCTATTTGAGAACCATCACCTAATAATTTTCTAAATGAATCTATGTATTGAGGATTAGTAATTATCAAAATATCTTTTATATTAGCAATCATAAGTGTTGATAATGGATAATAAATCATAGGCTTGTCGTATATTGGCAAAAGTTGTTTAGAAATAATAGAGGTGATAGGCTTTAATCTGGTCGCCTCTCCTCCAGCAAGAATAATGCCCTTTCTAGTATTTTCAATCTTTTTCATCAAATTACTTCATGTGTTTAATAAAATCATTTTTCCAAAAATTAAATTTAAAATTAAATGAATTTATTATTTTTCTTTTAGATAAATATACTTTTCTTGGCCTTTTAACAATAATTTCATTTTTGAGATAATTACTGTTAATTGGAGTTATTTGTATATTGATATTAAAATGATTAAATATAAATTTTGCAAATTTATACCTACTGGTAATACCTCTGGGTGATAAATGATAGATTCCATAAAAACTTTTATCTAATTGGTTTAAGAGATATTTATCGCAAATTTCTTTTGTATAATCAGCTATAAAATAAGAGGATGTTGGTGTGCCATATTCATCATTTACTACCTCAATACTTTTAAAATTTTTCTTTTGATTTATTAGCTTGTTAACAAAATTATTTCCAAACTTAGAATAAACCCAGCTTGTTCTTAATATAATATGTTTACAATTAATTTTTAAAATATTTTGCTCAGCTAATTTTTTTGAAAAACCATAATATTGTAGAGGGTTTGTAAAATCTTCTTCAGTATATGCAAATTTTTTTTTTCCATCAAAAACATAATCAGTTGAATAATGAATTAATAAAGAATTTAGTGTTTTTAGTTTTTTTGCTATAATTAACAATGAGTCAGAGTTTATTCTTTTCACTTTTATTTTCTGATTTTCTGATGAATTAACATTGGTATAAGCTGCCGCATTAATAAATATATCAGGTTTGTATCTATCGAGAATTTGAATAATATTATCTTTTTTTTCCAAATCAAACTCATTTTTACTAAATGAAATTAAATTTTTTTTTGGAAATCTAGTTAATATACTCTTACCTATCATGCCATCTTTACCAATGAGCATAATTTTCACAAAGGTCCTAGCGATTTAAATACCACATAATTGTGTATTTCAATTGATTATAAAAATTTGAATTTATTTTCCATTTTAATTTTTTTTTAATTTTTACA
>MDTB01152601.1_pt1 | contig 11620 bp, 13 predicted proteins | sample 811161 | NCBI WGS metagenome assembly MDTB01 (sample SAMN05326650, study PRJNA326480) | marine metagenome | isolation source: seawater | place: Mediterranean Sea | collected 2009
AAAGACAACAAGCATTACAAGCAATTGCTAATATTCCAGGTGAAGAGACCAAAGCCAAAGTAGATCAACAAATAGAAGCAATTATGGCTTTGGTCTCTTCACCTGAAAATAAAATTTTTTCTACATCAGAAGAAGCAGAACAGTTTGCATTACATGCAAGAGAGATCCGTGAAGGTATGATAAAAGCAAGAGGTCTTCAACCATCAACAGAACTTAAAGGTTTGCGAGACGGTGAAGGTGGTATTGGAAGTGCTGCTGCTGCAAGAGCTGAAGAAATTAGAACCTTAAAAGCAAAGAGCAAAGACGAAAGAGGAGATGAAGGAGAAGAACGTTTGCAAACCTTAGAAGCAGAAGAAACACGAATGGGACAATTAATTCAAGAACAATATGATAATCGTTATTATTATTCATTAGCAGTGATGTCACATGCTGTAGCTGCATTATCAATCGGCATGAGTGGTGCTCCATCCTCGTTCTTCAATAGCATAGGTGATAATATAAGATTTATGTTTGGTGCAGATAGTTTAGAACAGAGTTGCGACATGGATAATATTTGGAATCTTGGATATAATGGCGATTGTGAAGAAGCTACACGGCGTGCAGAAGTTATGTGGAGTACTATAATAGGCGTTATAGGTGCATTAGCAGTTTCATTTTTTGGTATTAGATTAGCTGATACTAGTAATCCTTTTATGATATTGGTATCGCTAAGTACGTACAGTATAGATTCATTAGCTCAACTTTTTAGATCGATGGGTGGTATCCAGGCTACTTTAGGTACTGTTGGTGCTATTACAATTGCTCAAACTGTAGGAGAAGTTATTAAATGGCCTTTGTCTAGATTGGCTGGTATTTGCCGAAGAGCTATTGGAATGCAACCATCTACTAGTACTGGTGGACGCACCAAGAAACATAAAAGAAACACTCGTGGTAGAAAAGGAAAGAAAATGCGGAAAACTAAAAATAAAAGAAAGCAAGGTAGCCGTAAAAAACAAAATGGTGGAAAGGTCCACACAAATATGACTGATTTGTATTCGACAGGGGGAAAAAGGCGAAGAAAAGGAAAAGGCAGAAAAACCCATGGCAAATCAAAGCGCAGATATGGTAAAAAACAAGGTACTCGCAAACATTAAATAACTAATAATCAATGTAAATTACATAAATTATTAGACAAATTACTTATTTGTATTTGAACATCTGTCTTTTAAAATTTTCAAATCTTCTGGAGTAACTTCAAAATATTCATCACTTCTTAATATCTTTTTCATAATAGGGCCACCACTATATTCTGGATCTTTATAATCTGGGTGCCTGATTCTTTTACCACAACAACATTGTAATATATAGCTAAAAACACTTCCGAACCAACATTGTTTATCTAGTTCAGCGTTCATAATCTCTTGTTGAAACATCTTATCTATCAGAGAAAATGCAGTATTTAAATAAAGAATAGTATCAGTTAATTTTCTTTTTTGTATAAATAAATACTCTGCACGACTTCTATCTAATTCTTCCAACTTATGACGCTGGATTCTTTGAATAGTTTTAAGATGGCGTAATTCATTTTTAACATTTTTTAATGCAGATATTGTTTTAGTTCTATAGTCATCCATTTTTTTTATAATTGAAAACACGTTTGTATTGTATATTATTGGATACTTATAACGTATTTTTCTTGGTATCAAAAACTGATTTGTTTCTTTTATATCACTTATTTTTTCTTCAACACGACCAACTAATCCTTTCATCCTTTTTGTTAGTTCTTTTTCAGCTTCATCTCTTTGTGTAGACAATTGTTTTATTCTTTTAGTTCGACGATTACGCGTACCTGTTTCAAGTTTTGATAATTCATCAGAATCGCTTCCCGAAGAGTTGGCAAGTATTGCTTCTGCTGCTTTTTCTTCTTTCATTAATTCTTGGTTAAAAGTTTGTTTCAATAATACTGGATCGCTAAAAAGCAATACCTGGCCAGAGGCAAACTCAAGATAAGACTGTAATTTATCATATTGATGTGCAGAAGTTTTATGTGCTTCTGCCTTAGCATCTAATTTCATATAATTAATAACTGCTAATGTAAATGCTACTAACGCAGACATAGCAGCTAATACAATTTCTCCTTGGTCTGAACATTGAAAGGGAGTCTGTAATACTGACACTAAACCTGATAAAAATATTGCTGGAAACATTAAGTAATGCAACCTGATTACTGTTATATTTTGTGATTCCATATAAATAATTTTATATCCTTTGATATAACTAGCAAGCACATCAAGTGCACACGAATACCGGTGTGCCATATCTAAATCATATGTGCTGCTTATACGCTTTTGAACAGTTTCATAAGAAAGTTTTCTATAACGTATAGGGTTTTTTTTATAATCTATATCGTATAGGTGCGGAGTTCCACTAGAACTTGTTCCGCAATCTGACCCCTCTGTATCACTTGGCTGACTACCGCCAGATTTAAGTATTTTATTACTATCATTGCCATCTAAAGTTATAACGCCTGATGCTGCGCCTGGTGGAGTAGTTTCTTCATTTATCTCTACATGTAGTTCTTCCTGATTCTTCTTATCCTCCTCCGCTCCACACAGATCGTTTAAGAACTTGTTACCGCCATACATTTAATATTATCATAGATTATATCTTATTTTCCACTAGAACCAAAGCCACCTTCACCACGCTCCGTATTATCTAAATTGCCATCTACAACAACAAGAGGCTGTGTACTAATTTGCTCAATCACTAGCTGTGCAACACGATCACCTTTTTCTATTTGCAAATCTGAATCAGCATGATTAAACATTACAACTCCTACTGGGCCACGATAATCAGAATCAATTACACCAGCGCCAATATCTGTATGATTTTTCCAACTCATACCTGATCTTGGTGCAACTCGACCATAATGATTTGGTGCAATTGCTACTGCAATATCAGTAGGTATAATTGCCTTACCTCGTCCAGTTACAATAACAGGTTCAGCAGCATATAGATCCCAACCAGCAGCCTGTTCAGACCCGCGCGTTGGGACAGTTGCGTTTTCAGTAAGTAGCTTAACACGTAGTGTTGCCATCTTATATGTAAATATTAACATTGGAATAGCTTTATGCAATTTTTTAAATAATTGAAATGAAAATAACCTATAGTAATTATCGTAACTCAAGACAAAATGAATACCGAAAAAACACTCACTGTTACAAAGAAGCACGCCAAGTGCATTCATGCTGCTATAGAACAAGCTTTTAAGTCTCCTTGCTTTCATAAGCATGGTTGCGTAATTGCCGGAGGCGGCAAAATACAAGGTAAGGGTTATAACAATTACCGCAATCATTCATCTGATGGATTCCTTGATGAATGTGTTTCTTGTCATGCTGAAATTGCAGCTATCAGAGATGCATTGCGTTTCAGCCGGTTAAAAGTCGGGCACCGGGAAAGAGACAAGAAAGGGCTCTACTACAAACCATACTCTCTACGTTGTTAGGGTTTCAACATCTGGATTAAAACACTCTGGACCATGCCAAAATTGTTTAAATACAATTCGCCAGGTTGGAATTAAAAAAATAGTATTTAGTGACAATGATGGATGTTTTGAAATGTATAATACTAGTTTATATTCTACTAATCATCAAAGCAGCGGCTTTAGACATATGCATAAAATTCAATAAGGATTTACGTAAAAAGATATATTTGTATTACAATTCATCCAATCATCTGGTAGTACACCATCTGCAATTGCTTCTTCTGGTGTTAAATAATTTACATTACAACCATTTTTGTTTAATATCATAGGAAATGGTTGTTTGCATGGAGGAGTTGGTAAACAATTATTGTTTAAAAGAACTGTTTCAGTATATTCGCCAGCAGACATTGCTCCATTATTTGGATTACTGTAATGAGTTTCTCTAGATTTTTTGCGGGTACCTAACAGATACGTATCATTTTTACTACATTTAGGTGCATCAGGATCTGAATTACATACTGTTGGTTTTGGTGGCTTAGAAATATCATTATCTTTACATTTTGTTGTTTGTGTCTTTATTTTTCGTATATGCATCGACTGTGAATGATCCAAATGATTGAAAGATTTAACCCAAATTGGTCTACATTTTCCACTTTCACAATTCGTAGGATTTAAAAGATTACTTTCAATATATCCTTTTGTTGTTTTTGTGCTACGCGGATCACAATCTCCTCCAACAGATGTTATACCATTATTACAAAGAATGGCATATTCACCAGCTTGTTTATAACTTGAAAAATTACTACCATATCCTCTTGGAATAGCACCAATAAATAATGGTCTTACTACACTATTTTCTTGAGTTTTGCCAATTCGTGATTGTTCTCGTCTATTGCCTTTTAATGAAAACTTACCGTCTCGAGTTAAACTTTCAAAATATTTAGTTTTTGATTTTCGCTTCAACACTGCTAATGACATTATATAACATAAAGATATATTGTTTTAAATAATTAATATGACTAGTTATATGACCAGTCATTAATTGGTATTAATGCTCCTGACTCTCCTGATTTACAACAATTTTCAGTAGGATTATTATACAAATATTGTGTGCGTAAATACTCGCTAATATCCATAGGAGCAAGACGTTTTTCACCATTTAAATTTAATTTTAAATTAACCCAATTTTTCTGCATATTTTTTGCCCTCAATCTTTTAATTCGCGTTTCATTTGAATGAACTGCCGGATCAAAATTTTTGACAGTTTGTTTGTTGAATGCACCATCTTTTGCACACGATGTATTATAGACACCTGTTGGATTTTTAACTCTAGATAAAAGCAACCCTTTTGTTGTCATAGAGGTTTTCCCCTCAGAATGTGAATTATTACAACACGAATTAACTATATTAACTGGATAATTTCCAAGAGTTCCACCATTTCCTCTAGGTAAAGCACTGCGTGATATTCTTGTTGTTCTTACTAATGACCTTGATAAAGATGTTTGTCCAACTCTGCCTTGATTTCTATCTGTACCCGCGGTTGAAAATGGTTGACTTGAGATCGGATTAAAGTAACGCTCATATTTACGACTAGACATATACACTATTTGTAGAAATTAAATAAGAACAAATACTCTGTTAGTTGAATTTTCTTGCGAACATCTCTCAATTAAATAATATAATTTTGTTGGTTCTAATTGCTTTATTGTTTCTAATTCCATTATTTCTAATACTAACTGCTTCAAGCTAAAATATGCCACATTATATGAAACTAAAGTAGGTATTTCACTAATATTTTTAAGCTCAGGTGCTATGCCTGGGATACTTTTATCAAAAGGTTTATCTATCTTTATTTCACCAGTTTCATTGCAATTAAAAGAGAGAATATCAGAGCTTAATATGTATCCACCAGTTGATAATTGAAATATATCTTTTTTATTAATAAAAAGTATTCCAATTCCGTTGTTTTTTAATGATTCAATTTGTGCACCGATATCTAATATTAATCGCATAGATTGTTCATAGTCTAAAGTATTTGATAGTTCTGTTTTTTTAGTGCTTTCATTAATACTATTACCATTTATTTGTAAAGCTTGAATCAATATTTCTTCCATTGATATAATAAACAAAAATATAATAAGTTATTTTTTTAATCGCGAATTGGTTTTGGCACTCTACTTATTGTAAACTTCCAAAAGTATGGTAGTTGATATACAAGTTTTACATCTTTTCCATTAGATAGACGTGAATACATCATATCACTTACAGGACTTTTGAATATTGGTCGAAAGTGTACGAATACTCTTTGATATTGATTTAGTCCTTGCTTTTTATAAATCATATCTACTCTTTCAATACAGTTTTCTCCTAGTATATTTTGAAATGCAGCATAGACATCTCCTTTGGATACTGTTTTAAAAACACGTGGGATACATATGCTAGGTAATTGAAGAGTTTCTTTTATCTCATATGGGCGATGATTTATCATTGTTTTGATGCATCATGTTTAATCTTATTAGTAGAAATCAATTTTATGAAAAATCAGAAAAATATATATTTGTCTGATTTTTGTATTGGGTCAGGATACTGTAAGATTCTATAGAATTATACCGTTAAAATAGCGTAAATAAATACAAGCCACGTTTCGCTGCTAGTATCCTTATTACCATACTCATGTATCAAATAGTCTTTATGTTATTTACTTAATATTGACTTTAATAAGATGATTTAAAAATGCTTCTACATATTATACAGCATAACGTATATACGCAGGCAATAATGGACTTTAGAAAAAAGCAACTAGAAGCGAAATCAACTAAGAGTCGCTGGGGTAATTTAAAAAACGATGATGACACAAATGCATTTCAAACTGTCAAAAAGAAAACACGGCATAATAAACGCGAGGAAGAAAACAACAAATCTTGCGAAAAACAAGAGCATTTATTAGGAGAAATACCTCTTTCAGGTATTGTAGAGAAAAATGAAAAATATGTTGCACCTGGAAAAAAAAGTCGTGATAATAAAACTAGTAAATCTAGTAAATCTAGTAAATCTACAGGATTATCACTTTCTAAAAATAGAAATAAAAAAGTTGTAAAACCTCTTCCACCAGATAGAAAGGATGAATCTTTATTTCCAACACTTGAAAGTTCTATAAATATTGAACATAAGAATAATGATGAAAATAATGATGAAAATAATGATGAAAATAATGATGAAAATAATGAAAATCATAATAATAATCATGATAATGATGATAATCATGATGATGATGATAATATAGCAACTTTTGCTGATTTAGTTACTTTTACTGATTCACCAGTTAAAAAAGAAAAAATTGTTAAAGATGACATTAAGCCTGGTTGGATAAGACTATCTAGAGGACCTAATGGAGAACTTGTAAAAGAATATGGTACCGCTGTTCCTAAAAGTCAATTTTGGATTAATTGGGAACATGCAGATTAGCAAAAAAAAAGACAAGCACTAATTGATACATTGGAAAGAAACATGGCTTATGTAAGATGGGCATTTCCATATGAAAAATCGTATGAACCAAGCGAAGATGATTATGATAGCTCTGATGATTATGAAGAAGAGTGGGTTTCTGAGGAAGAAAATTAATATAAAATACGGTATGATTCTTATTTTACATTCTTAATTGAAATTAATGGACAATGAATTAGATACGGACTGGTTTGATAAACAAATGAATATTGAAAAACATTATGATGATTTTTATAATAGCTGTGTTAAAAATGTTAATGCAACAATGATTTTTATAAATGAAAACAACACAGTATCATGTATTAAAAGAGAGATTGTTGCGATTAACAATGGTATACTTCCTAGGAGTAAAATTGTTGAATTAGTTAAAAAACATAGAAAAATTAATACTACGATATATAATTTGTATGCAATTTTACAATTTAATTATGATATCTCTCCTGAAAGAGTAATTCAAGGCAAATTAGGAAATGGAGATGAGTTTTTCAATATTATAACTCATATTCAAGATGTATTTTTTAATAAAACAATAAAGGTTTTCAATACTTTAAATGAACTTACACTTGTTATGCGACCTAAAAATAATAATAGAAATCAAACTAAACGTGTTTATTTAACTGCAAAAAACAAGCGAAGAAAGACGAGAAAAAGATAATAATAACCTGCTTAAAGATTAAACAAAGTATATTTATAACTATGTCAGCCTTCTCAGATGCTCTTGATACACTGTCGTCACGTACTGTTGGTCAAAATGGCCATGCTCAAGTACAGTGGAAAGATGGAGATTTCCAAGAGAATATGGTTCAGTTATATTTTCAGCTTGTTAGAATTGGCAATGGATCGAACCAAGTATATACACAAGACTGTTACAAATTAATTAGACAGAAATACAGTAATTTAATTGATATGGCAGTAAATAAACTAGAAACACAAGAAAATATCAATCTGTGTATGTCTCTTATGTTTCAAACCAGAGATCTTCAAGGTGGTAAAGGAGAGTATATGCTATTTTATCACCTTCTTTCATGTTGGGAGCCTTATTGGAATCATGTAAATAATCAACTTAGCAGCGCACTATCCCTTTTGTTTAACACTGAATATGCCAGTCAAAATTATGATATTACTTTTTCCCACCCTTATGGTAGCTACAAAGATGTAAAATATCTTTTGAATGTTTATCGAAATATTTTTATGTGGGACAATAAGTTTGCACACTGGCAAAATTATCATGCAACACGCAATATTGTAAGTATGGCAATAAATGCATTTCACAGAGATGTTCAACTAGTTTCAAAGGGTAGTCCACCAAAAACTCTAGTTGCCAAATGGCTTCCACGTGAAAAGTCAAAGTTATTTGGTTGGCAAGCAAAGATATTTGCTGAAGAATGGCTTAAAAATCAGAATCCAAAAAGTCGGCAAAATGCTCTTTCAAAATATCGACGCAGTTGCAGTATGGTTAACAAAGCATTAAATACCACTCAGATCAAACAATGCAGTAGAGATTGGAGCAGTATTGATTTTAACAAGGAAGTTACTAGTATTACCATGCAAAAACAGCGTGACGCTTTTTTGGTTGAGGGAAAAAATAAAGATGCTCTAACCGATCAAGATCGAATTGAGTGTGCAAATAATTTCAAACAATATCTTACTGATGTTGCAGCTGGCAAGAAAAAGATTAAAAGTGCACGCGTAGTTGGTGAACAGCTTATTAAGCAGCTTTGGAATAGAAAGATTAGCGAAGAAGATAAAACATATGTGAATGCTGTTTGGGAAGAGGTAATTAAAGAATCGAGTACTGCTTTGTCTAATGCAATTGTTATGTTGGATTTGTCTGCATCAATGACTTGGGAAAATTGTCCATTTTATACGGCGATTTATTTAGCATTGAAGATTGCATGTGCTCCTGGTGGAACCAAGCGCATCATGACTTTTTCTTCTAATCCTGTATGGATTAATTTGGAAAATTGTGAGACACTTACAGATATGATTGAAACTCTCTTGAAAAATCAACACAATGTAGGTATGTCAACAGATATTTACAAGGCGTTCAATATGGTTGGAAATGCTGCACTTTCTAAAGATTTGACACCAGAACAGGTTGGAGAACAAATGGTTGTTATTCTTTCAGATATGCAGATTAATCAGGCCAATGGATCACATTATAAAGCAGCTGTTCTTGAGGAAAATATTACGCTAGATTTTCAACAATTTGGTCTTGCAAGCACTCATAAAAAGCCATATCCTAGACCAACACTTGTTTTTTGGAATATGAAGTCTACTTCAGGATTTCCATCAAGTGTTGTAATGCCTAATACCATTCTCATGTCTGGATACAATAGTGATGTGTTAGATGCAGTTACAGTCGGTGAAATGAACAAATTGTCTGATCTAAAGCCGTGGGATCATCTTAAAAGACTTCTTACTAAGGCTCGTTACACATGGTTTTGGTAAAGATATTGCTTCCGAGTGAACATTATATATTTAAATAAGCTAAAAGATATATGTTATTAGATAGTAGAAACATATGTCTAATCATGCAAGCATGCAGCAACGAGAAATGGCAAATCAAATTATTGCAGCTCTTTTAATGGGCAATAATGATATGGATTATACAACAGCTTTAGCAGCTAGTATTAATGAAGAAAATGCTTACAAAAATGTTTTATCTCAAGAAGGAGAGTCTCAATTGCTCGAGAGAACTTTTACAAAAAAAGACAAAGAACAAGCGACATGTCCTATTATGCATATTCCATTTGAAATTGGAGATAAAATTACTGAATTACCTTGTGGACATATTTTTGATCCTGATGGTATTAAAAAATGGTTGAAAGATGAAAAAGCTGAATGTCCTGTATGTCGTTACAAAATGAAGGCGAAAGAAGTTAAAAATGAAATTAATACAGCAGAAGAAAATAATGAAATTATTAGTGGTAGAAATAGCTTTATTAATAACTTAAGAAGAGTAAATCGTTTACCTGTACCACAAATCTATTCTGGTGTTACACAACATCCTTTTGGGCCATCTAGTGCAAGAATGGCCAATATAGTTCACGAAGAAGATGATGCTAATGATTTAATGTGTGCTATAATGACTACTATTAGTCAACGCCAAGGTCGAACAACACAAAACTATGATAATAGTTACAATATTAATCCATTTAATAATATAATTGTTAGCAATTATGTATATTCTGATGTTTCTTCAAATATATTGGATTATTTAAATGATGATGATCCATATAATAATAATAATTGATAAGAGATTATGTTAGTAAATTATTTTTTCATAATTATAGATTTATAGTTATGAAAATTAGTCTTTTTTTTTACTTCGCTTACTTAAAAAACTTAAACAGCAACTTACAGCAGCTTCTCCTACTTGATTTAGTTTTAATTCACCACGTGAAGCAGAAACAATAAGATCAATTGTATCCTCAAGAATCCCACTGTCAATTACATTTAATAATATGGCCCTTTCTGGATCTTCTGCTTGACTTTCTACGAGAGCTTTTAACAATTTAATAGCGTAATCTCTTTGTTCAATTCCTTTAATAGGTGTATCTTCAATAGCTTCCATCGTGAATCTTAGCAATACTGTTAAAGTGTTGCGTTTAATACCAACTTCTTTGGCCTTTTTCTCTAATTGTTCAAATACTTTATCACCTGCCATATTGATTAAATCTTCACCTACATTTTCAGCTACAGCAGCACCTACATCTACTGCTATTTCTGCAATTTCTCTAACTTCATCATTTTTTATATTTTCTACAATATTATCAATTTTATTTGTGGTAGTATCCAAAGCATCTTCAAATGCTTCGTCAGCCTTCTTTATTAACTCATTTTTAACATCAGATTTATCTGCATCCATTATGTCATAACAATAGAAAAATATTTTATTTATGCAATAATTATGATTTTAATTTCATGATGATGATAATGAAACAACTGTACTTGGACAATTGCCTGTAGTAGTTACTTCACTAATAGATCTAATACATTGAATTGCTAATGGTGCAGCATATGGAGAAGTGTAACTATCTGAAACAGCATGTTTAATTACACTATCATTGAAATCCTCCGCATTGACCGTATTATATGCTCGCTGTGTACCCTGTGAGGTATGTCTGGCAATAATATTTGTTAATCCATGTGGTTTGTTTAAAGAGTCTATTGTAATAAAGAGATCATCGGTTAACATTTGAAGAATAGCAATACCTTTTTTATACTCTTGGTTATTTTGCTGTGTAAGTTTTCCAATATAGATTTTAACATCTGACAATTTTTTCTCTAGTTTTATTTTAAGAAATTCATATTTTGGTTTAATATTAATCTTAATATTCTTACTATTTGCTTTCATACTTGAAGGAGCACTACAAGCACGATTTGGTATCGGTTTCTTTATATGCGTATCAGCTGGAGGCGTAGATGGAGGCGTAGATGGAGGCGTAGATGGAGGCGTAGATGGAGGCGTACACGTAGGCGTACACGTAGGCGTAGGTGGAGGAGCTGAACGTGAAGATAACAAGGAGGTATTAATCTGTGTTAGCATTGTAGACGCATTTGTTTGCCTTTGTAACAAGGGGATATTAATGTCTGTTAGCATTGTAGGCGCATTTGTTTGCCTTTTAATTGGTGGTGGGGCGGCAAGAG
>MDTB01077328.1_pt1 | contig 11619 bp, 13 predicted proteins | sample 811161 | NCBI WGS metagenome assembly MDTB01 (sample SAMN05326650, study PRJNA326480) | marine metagenome | isolation source: seawater | place: Mediterranean Sea | collected 2009
TATTTATATATCGTAATTTATTATGGATTTAAAAGATTATATTAGATCAATTAAAGATTATCCTAAAAAAGGAATTCTTTTCAGGGATATCACAACATTAATTAAAAATGAAAAAGCATTCAAAGAAACTATTGATCAAATAGTTAAAAGATCAAGAAAATATGAATTTGATAAAATTGCTGCGATCGAATCTAGAGGGTTTGTATTTGCTTCTGCGGTATCTTATATAATTAACAAACCATTTATTTTGCTTAGAAAAAAAAACAAACTACCCGCTGAAACATATTCAGTTGATTTTGAGTTAGAGTACGGAAAAGCTACCATTGAAATGCACAAGGATTCGATTGAAAAAAATGAAAAAGTTTTAATTATTGATGACTTAATAGCTACTGGTGGTACAGCTGTGGCAGCCTCTGAACTAATTAAAATATCTAAAGGGAACATTGCTGCATTTATATTTGTTATAAATCTATTTGATTTAGGTGGTTGTGATAAATTAATTAAATTAGGTTTTAATGTTGAAAACCTTATAGAATTTCCAGGGCACTAAATTAATGGAAAAATTAAGTACTTCAAAAAAAATTTTAAATAAAATCTACTATAATTTATTCATAGAAAGGTTTGATAAAAAAATTAATTTTAATTTTCCAGATAATTTTTTTAGATGGAATATGATTGAATATTTACATAACAAAAGAGAGTTTACAAATTATTTAGAAATTGGTTGTGATAAAGATGAATTATTTTCAAAAATTAAAATAAAAAACAAAATAGGTGTTGATCCGATTAGTGGTGGTAATGTTAGGAAAACCAGTGATGAATTTTTTCATAATAATAATATAAAGTTTGATTTAGTTTTTATTGACGGATTGCATGAATATAATCAAGTTAAAAAGGATATAATAAACTCTTTAAAAAATCTAAATGAAAATGGTTTAGTATTAGTGCATGACTGTTTGCCGAGCTCTATGTCTAAACAGGCTGTTCCGAGATATAGAATGAGCTGGAATGGTGATGTATGGAAAGCAATAGTTGAACTAAGATGTGTGAAAGATATTGAAATTTATACCTGCGAAGTCGATCAAGGAATAGCAATTATACAAAATAAAAAAAACTCAGATTTGTTAAGCATTGAAAAAGCGCCTAAAAATTTAAAATTTAAAGATTTTTATAATAATCATAAAAAATATATGAGAATAATATCTCAAGAAGAATTTAAAGAAAAATTTAACTAATATCTTCAATTCTTAACCAAGATTTTTTAAGTAAAATTGAATTAATAATTCCCGAAAATCTCATTTTATAAATAGTTTTTTTTTTAATATCAAAAAAAGAAAAAAATAATAATTTAAAAAAAGAAGACATTAAATTTGGTAAGATTTTGAAGAAAGCTAAAAAATAACCATAATGTTTCTTGTTATAATAAAATTTTGACCACATCCAGTGCCAATTTCTTAAATACTCTTTTTTAGTCGAAAGTTTTGAAATTGTAGAAGATGCACCATGATGTTTTATTAATGAATTTTTAATTATATAAATTTTTTGATTTTTTTTTACCAATCTTTTACATACATCATTATTTTCTAGATATAAAAAAAAATTTTCGTCAAAAAAATTTTTTTCAGAAATATTTTTTTTATTAATTAACATAGAAAATCCGTCTATTTCATTAACTTGAAGAATATTTTTATTAATATAATTTATTTTATCTTGACTATAGTTTGGAAAATTTAAGTTACTGTTTACTGGAGATAATATTGAAAAGTCCTTAATTTCTTTTACTGATTTGATTAAATTTTTAAATGTATTTTTTTTAAATTCTACATCAGGATTTAAGATAAAAACAAACGGAGTCTTGCTTTTTTTAATTCCAATATTATTTCCCGCTCCCATGCCAGTATTGTTATTTAAAATTACCGTAATTTTGCCGTACTTTTTTTTTAATTTTTTTTTTAATTTAATACTTTTTGAATTTTCGATGATTATAATTTTAGATTTTTTTGGTAAAGAATTAATACATTTGTAAATTACTTCTTCGCTTCTATAAGTTACGATAACAAAAGTTATATTATTAAGATTCAAATTCATTTAAATAAAGAAGTATACTTAAAGCTTATATTATTGTAAAAAAAAAATAATGCAAAAAATTTTAGTTACTGGTGGTCTTGGTTTTATAGGTAGTAATTTAATTAAACTACTTTTAAATCAAAATTTTTATGTAATAAATATTGATAAAGTAAGCTATGCTTCAAATTTTTATAATACAAAAAACTATTCATCAAACAAAAATTACAAGTTTATAAAGTTAAATATTCAAAATAAAAAAAAAATAGAAAAAATTTTAAAAAAATATAAACCAATTTGCATATTTAATTTAGCTGCTGAAACTCATGTTGATCGTTCAATTGATAATCCTCAAAATTTTATAGATTCAAATATTTTAGGAACCTATAGTTTATTAGAAGCCTTCCGAAAGTATTCAGAAATAAATAAAAAAGCCAAACTAATTCATGTGTCAACTGATGAAGTTTATGGTGATGTGCTTAAAGGTAGATCAAAGGAAACTGACTCTTATATTCCAAGTTCACCTTATTCTGCTTCAAAAGCAGCATCTGATCATTTGGTTTACTCATATACAAGAACTTATAATGTTAGTGCCATTATTACTAACTGTTCAAATAATTATGGTCCTTGCCAACACGGAGAAAAATTAATCCCTAAAATAATTTATAATATATTAAACAATAAACCTCTGCCTATTTATGGAAAAGGTAAAAACTCAAGAGAGTGGATATATGTGGAAGATCATTGTTTAGCTTTAATAAAAATTTTTAAAAGAGGAAAAATTGGAAATTTTTACAATATTGGATCAAATAATAATCAAGAAAATATCTCAATTGTTAAAAAACTAATTGGAATAGCTAGTAAACAAATTAAAATTGGTAATAGAGTGAAAATCAAATATGTAGTTGATAGGCCAGGTCATGATTTTAGATATGCAATAAATAGTAATAAAATTAAAAAGCAACTTGGATGGAAACCAAAAACTAATCTAAATGAAGGTCTAAACAAAACTTTTATATGGTATAAAAATAATAAAAATTATTTTTCTAAAGTAAGTAAAAAAGATATAACCACTAGGTTGGGTAAAAAATAATGATTAATAAAGGTATTGTGCTGGCTGGAGGGAAAGGCTCAAGGATGAGTCCTCTAACTAAAGCAGTCAACAAACAACTTTTGCCTATTTACGATAAGCCATTAATTTTTTATCCAATATCAATTTTAATGCTTGCAAAAATTAGAGATATATTAATTGTTGTAAACAAAGGACAATTAAATCAATACAAAAAAATTCTTCCTGATGGAAAAAATTTAGGTATTAAATTATCATATATAGAACAGTCTAGTCCTAGAGGGTTACCAGATGCTTTTATCCTTGGAGAAAAATTTATAAACAAAAAAAATGTTGCGATGATACTTGGAGATAATTTTTTTTATGGCCAATATTTAACTAAAATTCTTAATTCCTGCACAAAACTAAAAACTGGTGCAAAAATTTTACTTCACAAAGTTGCAAAACCAGAGTCTTATGGGGTAGCAAAAGTAGATGCAAAAAATAGAATTACTGGAATACAAGAAAAACCAAAAAAATTTTTCTCTGAATTAGCAATTACAGGTTTATATTTTTTTGATAAAAATGTTACAAAATATGCAAAAAAACTTAAACCGTCCAAAAGAGGAGAGTTAGAAATAACTGATCTTCTCAAAAATTATAAGTTAAAAAATAAACTAAAAGCAGATTATATAGGTAGAGGTGGAGCATGGTTAGATACTGGTTCAATTGATGATTTTTATAAAGCAAGTTCATTTGTATCTGCCATTGAAAATAGACAAGGATTTAAAATTGCATGTTTAGAAGAAATTGCTTTAAATAATAAATGGATAAAAAAAGAAAATATTCTTAAAGCTATAAAATTTTATGGAAATTGTAATTATTCTAATTATTTAAAAAAATTAATTTCTTAATGAGATTAATTCAAAAATACAAAATACCCATAATTATCCTGTTAAGTTTATTATCTTTAGTTTCTGTTTTAAAAACTTTTCAAGATGCACAAAATATAAGTTTTGATTTTCATTTTTCACCAGCAAAACTAGTGGCCGAGGGAATTAATCATTATCAATATATTCTTGATGGAAATCATGATCACGGTCCAAATGATAAAATAATGTATGAGCAAAACGGAGTTTATGCTCAAGGATTGTTTGTTTTATTAATTCCATTTACTTGGTTAGACTGGGATCAGTCCAAACTTGCCTGGAGTATTTTAAATATTTTTTTAGCTTTTTTGCTACCAATTTTACTTTGTAAAAAATTTAAATTAAATATCCTAGAAACAATTATTGTTACTTCAATTTTTTTAATTAGCACGATTTTCCGTATTCATATTGGCTACGGACAGCAGACATTATTTTCATATATTTTTTTTATTTTGCCATTTATTTATAATTCAAATTTATCTTTAATGCTTTCAGGAATAAGTTATTTTAAATTTAATATAGGTTATGCTTTGTTTCTATATTTTGCTTCAATTAAAAATTTTAAAAAAATAATAATTTCTTCAATACCATTAATTATTGGATGGTTAATGTATTGTTTAATTACTGATACAAATATTTTAATAAATTTATTTGAACCATTAAAATTAATACTATTTTGGGATTCGGACAAAGCTTTTCCTGTTACAATTTTTTCTTTATTAAAAGGAATTAACCTTCCACCTTTATTAGTTATAATTTTGCCTATAATAATTAATTTTATTGTAATCTATAAAATTAAAGACTCGGAAAATAATCTTTTTAAACTTTCAATAATCTCTTTAAGTGCTCTATGTTTTATGCCACATCAGTTACATGATTACATATTGCTTGTGCCGTTACTTGTAATGTCCATTAAAAACATCAATCATATTCTATGTAAAATAAACCTAATATTTATATTTTACTTTTTTTATTTTCTAAGAATAATATCTTTTATATATGGCACTCAACCCTGGGAATTTCCATACGGTTACTGGGGTTATTTTAACAATTCATTATCTATTGTTATTTTAATTATCAATATTCAATATGGTTTTAAAATAAAAAAATAATTGAATTAAAATAATTTTTTAAAAATAGTTTTAAAAAAAAATCTTAAAGCATAATTTAAATGAACTGATGATCTTTCGTCTCCGTATCTAGTTATTATTGGAATTTCACATATTCTTTTTTTTTCATTTACTAATTTCAATCTCATATCTAAATCAAATAAAAATCCATTATCAAAACTTTTAACCCATCTTTTATTAATCTTATTTAAATTATAAAACCAATATCCTGTATGACAATCTGTAAAAGTAGTGTTATGAAAAATATTAAATAATTTTGTTAAAAAAAAGTTTCCTATAAATTTATAAATTGGCATACCCCCTTTTAGTGCAGAATTTTTTGCTTTCATCCTTGATCCTGTGACTGCTATGCATTTTTTATTTATTATTTTTTGAAACATTTGTTTTAAATATTTAGAACTATATTGATTATCCCCATGTATCATGGCGGCATATTGATAATTATTTTTATAAGCATATGAAAGGCATTTTTTAATATTACCTCCATAACCTAAGTTTTTTATGTTGAGATTAACTATTACTTTATTTTTATATTTTTTTTTAATTTCCTTAATATATTTTAAAGTATTGTCATTTGAACTATCATCACTTATTAATATTTTATAGTTATATTTTTTGAAATATTTAAGTGGGATTTCGTTTATAACTTTTTTAATTCTATAAGATGCTTTATAAGTAACTATAAATAATAAAATTTTCATAGAATTGCACTGTATGATAAGATTTGAAAAAAAAGAACATATAAAAAGTTTAATTTTTTTTTCTGACCTAGTTAGAAAACTATTTGGAGGCGATAGAACAAAAAGAATTTCAAAAAAAATAAGCTCCATAATAGGTAAGGAAGCTAAAAAAAATAAAAAAAATATATCAATTGTTGATTTTGGATGTGGATCTATGGAAATATCTAAAAAAATTCAACATCAATCATTCATAAATAAAATAATTGGAGTAGATATATTTAAATCAAATTATAAATATAAAAAATTGAAGTATTATCAATATAACAAAACCGATGATTTAAAAAAATTTAAATCAGATATTGTCCTGGTCGTTGATGTCCTGCATCATATGGGAATAAAAAATTCTCACAAGATATTAAAAAAACTAGCAAGAAATTCAAAAATGTTAATAATTAAAGATCATTTTGAACACGGTATGATATCAAGACAACTATTAAGATTTGTAGATTTTTATGCGAATTACGCTTATGGAGTTGTGATACCAAAAGTTTACTATGATGAAAAAACCTGGATGAAAACAATAAAATTATCAAAACTTAAGCAAGTTTATTTTGAAAAAAATTTTCAACAACACGATGGTCTGTTTAATATAATTTTAAATAAGAAGCATCATTTTATATCAGTGCTAAAAAAATGATTTTAAATAGTAAGTTTAAAAATTTAAAAGTATTTAATAAAAAAATTTACAAAGATAAAAGAGGATATTTTAAAGAAATATTAATTGAAAAAAATATTAATAAAAAATTTCCTTTTACAGTTATGTCGTTTTCAAAAAAAAATGTTATTAGAGGTCTACATATTCAGTTAAAAAACACTCAAGGAAAATACATATCAGTATTAAAGGGGAAAATTTTTGATGTTGCATTAGACTTGAGACCCAAATCAAAAACTTTTGGTAAAATTTTTTCGTGTGTCTTAAGTGAAAAAAACTCAAGATCAATTTATATACCTACGGGGTTTGCTCATGGATTTTGTACATTAGATAAAGAAAATTATGTTATTTATAGTTGTACAAAATATAGAAATGCTAAAAGCGAAGTGGCAATAAAGTATAATGATAAAATGCTAAAAATAAATTGGCCATCAAAAAAACCTATTGTTTCTATAAAAGATAAAAATGCTATGACATTTTTTGAATTTAAAAAAAAGTACTTATAATGAAAAAAAAAATCCTTGTTACAGGTGGAGATGGAAGATTTGCACAAGTTTTAAAAAAAAATAACAAAAAATTAAATTTATTTTTTGCTACAAAAAAACAATGTAATATTTTAAATTTAAATTCAATTACTAGTGCTGTAAAAAAAATCAAACCTAAAATTTTAATTCATTGTGCGGGACTATCTAGGCCTATGAAAATTCATCAAAGAAATATCTCAAAGAGTATTGATTTAAATATTATTGGCACCGCAAATATTACTAAAATATGTAAAAAATATAATATTAAATTGATATATTTTTCTACTGGGTATGTTTATGAGGGAACGAAAGGAAATTATTCAGAATATGATCCTGTAAAGCCTTTTAATAACTATGCTCTTTCTAAATTTGGAGGTGAGTGTGCTGTCTCGATGTATAAAAATTCATTAATATTAAGAATTACGATGACCGAAAAACCTTTTTCACATAAAAAAGCTTATTCAAATTTAAAAAGTAATTTTATGTTTCATGAAGAACTTGTTGAAATTTTACCTAAAATAATAAATCAAAAAGGGGTTTTGAATGTTGGCGGAAAGTCTCAATCAGTTTATTCTTTTGCAAAAAAAAATAATAAAAATGTTAAAAAAGTTAAAGCAAAAAAAACTATATCTTTACCTTTAAATCAAACAATGAGTTTAAAAAAATTAAAAAAAATTATAACATAATTGGTAGCGGGAAGTGGGATCGAACCACTGACCTCGGGCTTATGAGTCCCGCGCTCTAACCAACTGAGCTACCCCGCCATTATATTTATGTTGATTTATAATAGTTTTAGATTTTGTTTCAATACTTATCCACAAGCCATAATTCAATTGAAATAATGTTTTTCGACGTTAGTTTCATCATCGATGAGAATAGAAGAGGAATTAAAATTAGACTACTCAGATGTATTGTTTAGACCTAAGAGAAGTACTCTGCGAAGTAGAAAAGATGTAAACCTTTTAAGAACATATAGATTTAAATACAGCAAAAATGAATGGTCTGGTACACCAATCATGGCGGCAAATATGGATGGTGTAGGTGAGCTAGGTATTGCTGAAAAATTAAATGAACATGGAATGATTACATGCTTAACAAAACAACATGATGTTAAAAAAATTAAACAAAATAAAAAAATTAAATCAATGTATCAAAATATTGCAATAAGTATTGGAATTAAAAAGGAAGATTTTCAAAATTTAGACAAAATAATGAAAGAATTCAGCTTCTTTAAATTTATTTGTATAGATGTTGCAAATGGTTACTCAGAACATTTTACAAGTTTTATAAAATCAGTAAGGGATAAATACCCAACAAAAACTATTATAGCTGGTAATGTAGTTACAGCAGATATGACCCAAGAGTTAGTATTAAGTGGAGCAGATATTGTTAAAGTTGGTATAGGGCCAGGAAGTGTTTGCACAACTAGAATACAAACAGGTGTAGGCTATCCACAGTTAAGTGCGGTGATTGAATGCGCTGATGCTGCTCACGGATTAGGTGCACACATAATTGCAGACGGTGGATGTACATGCCCAGGAGATGTAGCTAAAGGTTTTGGTGGTGGAGCAGATTTTGTTATGCTTGGAGGTATGCTTGCAGGACACGATGAGGGGAAAGGTAAGTTAGTAAAATCAAATGGATCAAAATATATAGAATTTTATGGATCAAGTTCTGATGTAGCAAATAAGAAACACTACGGAGGATTGTCAGATTATAGAAGTAGTGAAGGAAGAACTGTTAGAGTTAAGTACAGGGGAAAAATAAAGGATACTATTTTAAATATCTTAGGTGGCGTTAGAAGTAGTTGTACATATGTAGGAGCTCCTTCCTTAAAACAACTAAGCAAATGTACAACTTTTGTAAGAGTTAGCAATCAATATAACGATACTTTTTCTAAATAAAAGTTTTTATTTCAATAAATAATTTGCTATTTTTTTTTTTAAAAAATAGTATTGGTGATGGAAAAACAAATTATCGATATATCTATTCCAACAAAAATACCTGAGAATAAAGTATATGAATCTTATTGCGATAATTATGATTCAATACATTATTTGTTTGTAGAATTTCAGTTCTCTTGGCTTCAACAAGCTTATGAAGCTTTAAAAGATTTAGATAAATATAATATTTTAGTATATTTGTATAAAGAAAATTTTGTAGGGCTTAATGAAATTTTTAAAGTTAAATCTTTAAACCAATTTTATCTTAATCCTAGATTTAATTTAGAGAAAATTAATATAATTCGAATATCAAAAGAACTAAGATTATCTAAAGAAACTACAAGGAGAAAAATTTTAGAATTACAAGAAGATGGAATATTAATAAAAAATAAAAAATCAATTGTTGTTACTTTAAAAGCTGGTCTTCTTCAAAAACCAGAGAATACAATAGACTCGTTCTCAAAAATTTTACAATATGTTTCATGGTTATTAGTTAAAGAACAAAGTGTAAAAAATTATTATAAAAAAGAATTTTTTATTAAGAGAATAAAAGAAAGATTTACTCAAATTTTAGCAATTTTTTTGGAATACCAATTAAGTTATCTTCTTACAAGAAAAATGCTGGTTAATAATGATATGGAAATGTTCTTTATTTTTGGAACTTTGCTTTATAATCAAATAATGTTTATGAAAAAATCTGAAAAGAAACCTCACTACCAAAAAGAATGGATAGATCAAGTTTTGCATGTCGGAGACAAAAAAGGAATAAATGCAATGTCAATTAGCGATCTTACAGGAATTCCAAGACCAACAGTAATTAGAAAATTAAAAATATTATTAAAACAAAAAGACATATATAAAGATAAGAATAATCTTTATTACCTAATGCAAGGAAAAATAATTAATGATTTAAACAAGCAAAGATTAATTAATATTAGAAATCTAAGCTCTATAATTTCAAGAATAAATAATATTATTTTTTTTTCTTAAATAGATACTATCACGCCAGTAATAACGATTACTGCAGCGACTAAACCAAAAAAAATTGTTGATTCTCTTTTTTCTCTTTTTTGTGCTGATCTGACTTTGTTTAGAAGAACGTTTATGTCTACCCTCTTTTTTGAAGAATTTTTTGATGAGTGAAGCTCACCTTCCAAATTTTGGGTCTCAACTGAGTTATTTGTTATTTGCTCTCCACTCATATAATTATTATTTAACCACACAAATTACAACCACACAAGAAATACTAGTCCAAATTGGGTTGCGATAACCAATGTAGAACTGTTCTAATTTATAAATTTTTAAAATTTTTACTATTTAGAGGTTTTGATAATATTTTTGCTTGATACTTTTTCTTCTCTATTTCTATTTCTATCAACATATCTTTTATTGTCTCTAAGTCTTCATTAGTTTCAATGTAACCAAAAGCCAAATTTTTATTATAATTAAAAGAGTAGTTTCCAGAGGTTGTTCTGCCAACTATTTTTCCGTCAATGTAAACAGGCTCATCATGAAGCATTAGAGGCTCACCTGGTTTACTTTGATTAAGAGTAAACATTAAAAGTCTTTTTTTTTGCTTTTTTTCTTTCAATTTAAGCAAAGATTTTTTACCTATAAAATCTACATTTTTTTTATAACTAATTACAAAATTTAAACCTGCTTCATATTGATTTTCCTCTGGTGAAATATCATGTCCCCAATGCAAAAAACCAGTTTCCATTCTCATAATATCCATTGCATGCATACCACAATTACTTAATAGATATTTTTTTCCTTTTTCAACAACTAGGTTATAAATTTTCTTTGCATCATCTTTTTTTATATAAAGCTCATATCCGAGTTCACCAACATAAGATAATCTTTGTGCCCATAATTTAATATTATTAATAGTAATATATTTAGCAGTTCCAAATTTGAAATTATCCTTTGAATAATCATCATTGCTTAATTCTTTCATTAAATCTCTACTTTTGGGTCCAAATAAACCAAGAACACAAAAATCGTCAGTAATATCAATCAATTTTACTTCTTTAGATAAATGTTTATTAATATGAAATTTATCTCTCTCTCTATTTGCGGCAGATGTTATAACTCTAAAATGGTTTTTGTCTAAACAAACAATTGTTAAATCAGTTTCTATTCCAGCATCTTTATTAAGCATTTGCGTATAAGTACATTTTCCTATTTCATTTCTAATATTTGCAGTACAAATTTTTTGAAGCTCTTCATGCGCTGTTTGGCCTTTTAAATCGTATTTAGAAAAAGGAGTTAAATCAAACAATCCTACATTCTCTCTTGTATTCTTTGTTTCGTATTCGGCAGATGGGAACCAATTTTGATAATTGTAAGAATATTCATATTCTGCTTTTTTACCATCTAAAGCAAACCACATTGGTCTTTCGTAGCCACCCGAAACTCCAAAGCATGCCCCAGCTTTTTTTAATTCTTCATGGTAAGGAACTAACTTTTGATTCCTTGAGGTCTTATGTTGTTTGAATGGCCAATGCATTCCATAGAGATCTCCTAATGTTTCAGTAATTCTTTCTTTAATAAAATTTACTTCTGAATGAAAATTTTGAAATCTTTTAA
>MDTB01123781.1_pt1 | contig 11619 bp, 12 predicted proteins | sample 811161 | NCBI WGS metagenome assembly MDTB01 (sample SAMN05326650, study PRJNA326480) | marine metagenome | isolation source: seawater | place: Mediterranean Sea | collected 2009
AAGTCAGCTCACGGTGTCATGATTCAACTGTGGCCAAAACACCGGCCGCATCGCTGGCGCGATGGTAACGGGCAGGTGTCAGCGGAGCAGCAGCAATGATCTTTATGCCCACCGAACAAGAGCGCCAAGCTCAGGCGTTTGACCCAGACAAATTGGCAGCCATCGTGGCGAGCATTCAAACCCAAGGCTTTGCAGTGGTCAGCGACCTGGTGTCGCCCGCTACTTGCGAGCTGCTTATGCAATCGGTTTTGGAAGATGCAGATCAGGTGGTGGCGAATTCTGATGAATTGACCCCCCATGAAAAGGTCACCGGCCAGGGCCATTTGCAGCTGGGGCTGCGCCGCTTTGCGCCGTTTGTTAAGGCCGATCTGGTGGCTAATCCGCTGATTGAACACGTCGTTACCGGGGTGCTGGGTGCTGGCGCCTGGCTTGGATTTTATAACGGCAATATGAATCGCCCCGGCAGTGTGCACCAACCCCTGCACTTTGACCGACCATTTTCCTGGCGCTCGGAGGAAGAGGCGTTACAAGACGGACAAGCTTGGCCGCCACCCACAACCACGCTGTCGTGCTCGGTGGCGCTATCGGAGATCACAGAGGCCAACGGCGCGACAGAAATTTACCCAGGCACGCATCTAGAAACAGAGGTGGCGCAATGGCCTCTTGGCGAGCGTTTGAGCAACCATCCTGACTTGGTGGCGCGCCATGGTCCGCCCAATACTATGCCTATTCCCGCTGGCGGTATTTGTTTTCGTGACCCGCGTATGTGGCATCGCGGCGTGCCTAATATGTCGGCGCAGACTCGACCCATGATTGCTCTGACCTACCATGGCGAGCGCTGCATGCATTGGCGCGGTCGTTTGGTTAGGCGCATTGATAAGGCAGCAGCCCAACGCTTTGCACAAGACCCAGCGCTTAGATTTATGGACGACGGGACGCTGGCGGACGGTCGTTTGGTCTTCGAAGACAATACCCGCGAGGTGTTTAGCGAGTCAGCAAATCCGCACCAGGTGAATCGCAACGTGCGCTTTGTTGAACCCGGGATGCGGGTCAACCATTTTCTCGACGCGCACCTGGTTGGTGGCGCGCGGCTGGTGCCAGATGGTGTGGTCGGGCCGGCGCAATAACAGTGTCACTGACGGTTCTCTTTATCGGCGGCAGCGGTGAGATTTCGGCTTCTTGTGTGCAAGCCGCAGTTACTATGGGGCATCAAGTGACGGTGCTTAACCGCGGTTTGCGTGGCGATCGAGTAGCAGGCGTACGTCAATTGGAGGGGGACTTAAGCCAAGACACGTGCTACGCCGCACTTGGCGCTGAACCCTTCGATGTGGTGTGTCAATTTATAGCGTTCACAGTGGCGGATGTAGAACGCGACATACAGCACTTTGGCGGACGCTGCGGCCAATACATTTTTATTTCCTCTGCTTCCTGTTACGAAAAGCCCTGGCATACCGGGCGCATTAATGAATCGGTACCGCTGCATAACCCCTTTATGGCCTACAGCCAGAACAAGGCGGTGTGCGAGCAGCGTCTGCAGCAAGCTCACAAGGCCAATCAATTGGCGGTGACCGTGGTGCGGCCCAGCCACACCTATCGCCAGCGACTGCCCAGTACGGTAATTGATGGCACCCATTTGTTATGGCGTTTGCGGGCAGGTAAGCCGGTGTTACTGCATGACAGCGGCGCTACCCGGTGGACATTAACCCGCGCGGAAGACTTTGCCCGTGGGTTCGTTAAGTTACTGGGCTTAGAACAGGCTTTGGGTGAGGCGTACCACATTACCGACAGCCAGGCCCATTCCTGGCTGCACATCTTTTCGAGCATTGCTGAGTTGGCACAAACCGATCTGCACACCTGCAGTGTGTCCTCTGCCGATCTGGTTAAACACATTGACGCCTTGAGTGGGCCGCTACTGGGCGATAAAGCCAACAACTTGTTATTCGACAATGCAAAAATTGCTGCGGCGACGGGTGGTTGGCGCTGCGAAATTACGTTGCAGGAAGGTCTGACTGAAGCCCTGGCCTGCGCCCAGCAGCAATTGGATGATGGCTATACGCCGCCAGTGCGACTGGACGCGCGAATCGATCAGATTATTGCCGCCCATAGCTCAAAGAGTGCGCTATGAAGCACGGTCGCAAAGCGCTCCGGCGCTGGTAGGTTTGGTGGTAACGTAATTAACTGTTGAAAAACCATGGCATAAGGAGCGTGCGATGAAACTGGCCTCTGTAAGTACCTATGTGGTCCAAACCCCACCCCCACATTCAGGTGGTGCGCTGTGGTTTTTTGTCAAACTGGAAACCGAAGATGGCTTGGTGGGCTGGGGCGAGACCGCGATTCTGGCGGCTTTGCATACCTTAGAAGACAGCTATGAAAAATTAGTACAGCAAGTTTTCGAGGCGTATCTAAAAGGCCGTGATCCCATGGATCGCGAGGCGCTGTATCACAAAATGTATGAAGGCATGATGGCGCAGCATCCCGACTATGTAGGTATGGGCGTGGTCAGCGCTTTTGACGTGGCATTGTGGGACATCGTTGGTAAACACTTCAACACCCCCGTGTATAATCTGTTAGGGGGCAAATATCGCGATCGCGTGCGCACTTACACTTACGTATACGACAACGACGGCCCGGGCGGCACCGTGGGCACCTGGACCGGCAATCCAGAGCGCTTGGGTATGCGTGCGGCTGAGCTTGCAGATGAGGGTTTCACCGGCCTGAAGTTTGACCCACTGCCGCAGTCAGCACCACGGCGCTTGCCAACGCCACCGTGGGAAGTGAGCCTGGCGGAATACGCGGCCGCAGTGCAAGCGGTTGCCGCAGTGCGCGAAGCGGTGGGTACTCGAGCCGATATTTTAATTGGCACTCACGGTCAAATTACCCCGTCGGCGGCGCGACGGTTTGCGGCTCAAGTTGAGCAATACGACCCATTGTGGCTGGAAGAGCCTTGTCCGCCGGAGAACTACAAACAAATGGGTGAGATTGCGCGCAGCACGAGTATTCCCATCGCAACTGGCGAACGGTTAGTGGGCATTCACGAATTTCAGAATTTGTTTGAACACAACGCGTGTGCCTTTGCGCAACCGGATCTGGGCAGCTGCGGCGGCATTACTGCCTGCAAAAAAATTGCAGCTATGGCAGAAGCAAACTATGTGTTGATGGCGCCGCATATTTGGGGCGGACCAATCATTACAGCCGCAGCGGTGCAAATTGACGCCAATATCCCAAACTTTCTAATTCAGGAAAGTATTTATAAGTCTCGAGATTTCTTCGACGAAATCGTGGTTGAGCCCTTTGAGTGGGACAACGGCGATCTGATCCCGTCAGAGCGCCCGGGCATTGGTATTGAGCTGGACGAAGACAAGCTAGAGGCGCATCGGGGCTCGTTAGAAAACATTCGGCGTCAACGCAGACGATGAGCGCTGATACGGCAGATGTGCTGATTATCGGTGCAGGTGCATCGGCATCGGCGTTTGCCTGGAGCATGGCCGATACGCGCATGCGTATTGTTTGCTTGGAGCAGGGCGACTGGGTGAATCCCGCGGACTACCCCAGTCACGACAAAGACTGGGAGTCGGATCCGCGCTTTAACAGCAACCCTAATCAGCGTGCCAACCCGGCGGATTACCCCATTAACTGCGATGACTCGCCCATCACTATTGCCAATTACAATGGGGTAGGTGGCGGCACCATATTATTTGCTGGCCACTTCCCGCGCTTTCATCCTTCGGACTTTCGAGTGCGGCAACTCGACGGCGTTGCCGCTGATTGGCCTATCGACTACACCACCTTAGAGCCGTTCTATGACGTGAACGACAAAATGATGGGTGTGTCAGGCCTCGCTGGAGATCCTGCTTACCCACCGAAAACCGCGCCCATGCCGCCGATACCGCTGGGTCGTTCCGGCGAAACCCTGGCTCACGGTTTTAACCAATTGGGTTGGCATTGGTGGCCTTCGGACATGGCGATTGCCACCGAACCTTATGACGGTCGCGACCGTTGCATTAATTTGGGTGCCTGTGGTCAGGGCTGCGCCCAGGGTGCAAAAGGCAGCACCGACATTACTTATTGGCCTCATGCGATGCGGGCTGGTGTTGAGTTGCGCACCCAATGTCGGGTGCGAGAGGTGACCGTAGACCAAACGGGCCGAGCCACCGGTGCCATTTATTATGACGCGGCCGGCAATGAACACTTTCAGGCCGCAGAAATAGTGGTGATGGCGTGCAATGGCATTGGCACGCCGAGGATCTTACTCAACTCCACCTCAACTCTGTTCCCAGACGGCTTGGCAAATTCCAGTGGTGAACTTGGCCGTAACTTGATGCTGCATCCCTATGCCACGGTAGATGGCATCTTTAGCGAACCGGTAGATGGGGCGAAGGGCCCGCTCAAGTGTGTGGCCAGTCATGAATTTTACGAAACCGACTTAGCTCGTGGTTTTGTCCGCGGTTTCAGTTTTGAAACCCAGCGTGGTTATGGGCCGGTAGCGACCGGCTTGTTGGGGGTCGCAGCAGGGCGTATTCCTAAAGGTCCGGGTCATCACGCCGCCTATCGCAAGCTCAGCGAACGCATGCTGAGCCTAGTCGCGGTATGTGAGGACCTGCCCGAGGCGCGTAATCGCGTCACACTAGACCCGGGCAAGACCGATGCCCATGGCATACCTGCCGCCAAGGTCGACTACACCCTGAGTGACAACAGCCACAAAATGTTGAACTTTGCGGTGGCGCGAGGCGTAGAGGTGATGCGTGCCGCGGGGGCAGAGGATGTGATCGAAACCAAGCTGTTAAAGAACGCTGGTTGGCACAATATGGGGACTGCACGCATGGGTACCGACCCGAGCACGTCGGTGGTTAACGCGTGGGGGCGCAGTCACGACGTAAAGAATCTGTTTGTTATTGATGGCAGCATATTTGTTACCAGTGCCGGAGTGAATCCAACTCGAACCATACAGGCGTTGGCGCTGTACATTGCCGATCAGATAAAACACAAGTTGGCTGCTGCCACGCTGTTCGACTGATGAGGGCTTTGTATGAGTGATGAGATTATTGCCAGCGACGCGTGGTACAGCCCCCATGAAGCGGCCGTAATAACGGCCATCGCTCACGCGGTAATCAGCGCGGACGCAACCTACGATGTGCCAGGGGCCGGCGATGCGGCGATTATCGCCAAGGTATTAGAGCGGCTACAACCGCATCAACAGCGCATGCGCGCAGGGGTAGAACAGTTGTGCGAAGAATGCGACCCACGGGCTCTCAGCCCTGACGAGTTACTGCGCGTGCTCGAGTTAGATAGCCGCCATCGGTCGTTTTATCGCCTGCTGAGTATCTACATTGTGCAAGCGTATTATCAGGACAGCAGGGTGTTGGCCTCGTTAGCGCTACCGGATCGCGCACCGTTTCCCGGAGGTCATGCAGTGCAAGAGGGCGACTGGTCGCTGTTGGATCAGGTTAAGACCCGCAAACCTTTCTATCGCCCGGTCAATGGCGACTAGCTGTCAGGCTTCCACTACTGCGGTGGCTTCGATTTCTACCAGCAGCGGTTTCATCACCAGCGCCGACACCCCAACCATGGTGGAAGCGGGTTGATGCTCCTGAGTAAAGTACTTGGCCTTTGCCGCCTGCACTGCTTTGCTACGCGTGCTGTCTAAGTCCACCACATAGGTGTTTATCTTAACTAAGTCGTCGACGCTGGCGCCTGCAGCCGCTAGCTCGCGAACAATGTTTTGGTGAGCAATGTCTGCCTGCTCTTCGAATGTCGCGCCCACTTTGCCGTCGGCATAACCTACTTGGCCAGAGATGACGATTGTTTTTATACCGCCGCTTGTATACGTCACGGTGTTGGTGAATCCCATAGGGTGGGGATTAATGAATTCTTTCGTAAGCACAGTGCAACCCTCCAGTGAAGTATTATGTTAGTCGTTACAACAGCACTGCGCTTATCGGCGCATTGCCATGAGTTCTTCGAGTGCAATCTCACCGTCGTCATTGCTGTCCATGCGTGAGAACACTCGGTCTTCCACGCCGCGTTCTTCGATCATCGGAAAACGGCCAAGGCCCGCTGCGGCGTTAGCTTTCACAAATATTTTGAATTCTGTCGTATTCAGCGCTTTGTTTTTATCACTGTCGGCAGCGTTGAAGTTTTTGACAATAGGCAGCACTTGTTCTTCGTGATGGTCCGCCAGTACGAGGCTGCTGATCAGCGCGAGACTGATGGTAAGTATTGATCGCATCTGCGTTTTCCTTGGTTGTTGGGTATAGCTGATCTAAGGGTGTTGTAGCAAAACCTTTTGCCAGCGAGTTATGAAGAAACTGACGGGTAACGCAGACAGCGGCCTTGCATAGCGTTGTAGCAGCGCCCAACGCCCCCGTCAATTGTGAAGCTTCATGACCCATAGCGGAAACAATAAGCATTTTGTGCGGAGTTGCTACATAACCAATGGATATAGCGTTTGCGCTATCGGGTGATACGTTTGGCCTTGAAGACGATGCAGAAATCTACCGCTGGCGGTTGATGCGGTGTTTGAAATCTTTATTAATGGTGGAACATTTAACGAAGTGGAGAAGCAGTTTGACGTTAGAAGAAATGGGTAACTTGGGCGAAGCCGTGGGCGCTATTGGGGTTATTTTTTCGTTGGTGTATTTGGGTTTACAAATTAGCCAGCAGAACAAAATCGCCAAAGCGCAGTTTGGTCATACGCTAACCCAAAGGTTATACGATCGTTATTTTCAGACGTCGAAAGACGGCGAATACGCTGCTTTTATGTCGCTTGACTGGAACTCTGATGAGCTCTCTCTGGTCGAAGTGTGGCGCATACAGATGGCGCTTTTGACTTACTTTGTTGATCTATTTGATGTTTATGACAAGGTGCAGTCGGGCCTGGTGGATCGGAGTCATTTAGATACGCGGATGCGCACCTTGAAGCTAGGCGTGATGAAAACGAAGCATGCCCGCCATGTTTGGAACAGCTGGAAACTCAATCGCACTCAGCAGTTTGTAGAATGGTTCGAGATGGAAATCTATGGCGGCGAGTTTATGACGCCTGAAATGTCGGAAGAGGAACTGCGCCGGATGAGAGAGCTGAATGTGCGACGCTGACACAGCGTCGTAGCTAGCCAGAAATTAGAATAACTCGATTTGCGGTCCGCGGACTGCAGGATACTTATGCGTGGCGGGCAGCTCGCATAATCTTTCCATTCGGGTAGTGCTGCCGTCTGCATATTCCCAAACCAATTGCTCGCCATCCAGGTAGCGCCTTACAACAATTGGTCCCCAACCAAATACATGGAAGTCCAAAACGCCATTGTTCCAGAGCATCCCTGCGGACGTGCGGGGGCAATATTCTTTGTTACCGAGAATGAAGACCACTTGGCCTTCGGTATCATTGCTGTTGTAGCCGCCGGTGCTGTTGGGGCCAGAGTCATGGATGATGCCGCTGCTGGTGACCACTACCCTGGAGCCGCACTGTTCAATCCGTTCTACATGTCCGACCTTGCCAGTTACGCCGCGCCACAAACCGCGTATGTCGGTGGCGCCAGCGACTAGCGGCTCTGTGCACTCCCTGAGAATTGGCAGAGGAAAATGCTCGTAGCGGCAACCCGGAGTGTTGCCTTTGGCGATGTCGGCGGCCATCTTGCCACCGCCCTCGAGCTTTGGCAGCTTGCAGTAATTGAGCGTGCTGCCATCACCGGCAAGTGTTGCAGGATCGATAGCATTTATCGGCCTAGCGGAGAAAAACGCTAACCAAATAACACCCACCAACAATGCAAAGATTGTGACCGCGGTGCCAATAACTACCTTTTTTAATACGTGCATATGCTTGCTCTGATCAGACCTTCGATACGCCTAAACCTGATCCTCGAGTGCAGTGCTTTGCTCAGATACCGGTCCCGACAGTAGCCCCACGACAGCGTCCACGAGACCGTGTAAAAAACGCTCAGCCTGGCCGCCGTTAAAGCCCAAAGGTTGTCGCGCTTGGTAGTACATGGACGCGGAGCACAGTCGAACTGCGGCGTCCAGGCGCTGTTGGAATTGGGTTTTGTTCAAATGCGGCAGGGCCGCTATAAGCAATTCGCGAGTTCGTTGGCCGCTAGCGCCGCCCCCACTGTGGCGTCGAATAATCGGTTTTAGCGAGGCTTCCGACAGTACTAATTGATGGCCAAAAGCTTTCACATAGTTGTGAAATTCGCTGCTTTCTCTGGCCAGGGAAAAGGCTGGGTAAACCATCAACAGGCAGACTTCGCGCAGAGTTGGCTCGGTTGTGCGCGCCGTTATGGCTGCCAAAAGTTCGCTACGCCGAGTATTGGTCTGTTCTGCGCGTTCATCTAACACAGCCTCGATTAGGCCGCGCAAGTTCGCAAAATGATATTGCAGGGCCGATTGATTTTTTTGCTTCGCCGCGCTGACGATGTCGCTTATGGAGACGTTTTCCATACCTCGATCAGCGATCAATTGCTCTGCGGCACGCATCAGCGAGTGTTTTGTGGCTTCGCTGCGAGCTTGCCGGCTGTCTAAGTTTTTTTGCTCTGCATTCATATATTGCCGCCTGCAGGTTACTTAATATCGAAACATGATTGCTCTGCGAGCTGGTCGAGTTTAAGTATACTCAAGCGCTAATGGATTGAATGGCGTTCATGTTAACTGAAGGAGTCCAAGGCAAATGCAAGTTTCTTTTCGTGTAGTGCTACTGAGTATTGCGTTTTTAGTCAACGCACCTGTGTTCGCGGAGCAAGATATGCCGGTGTTAAAAGTGCTCAAATCTCCCACCTGTGGTTGTTGCGTTAAGTGGATGGATCACCTGCATGAGCATGGCTTTGCGACAACTGTCGAGGAACCAGATGATTTGGAGGCAGCGAAAACAGATTTGGGTATTCAACCCCAGTTCCGTTCCTGTCATACCGGAGTGTCTGCGCAAGGTTATGTCTTTGAGGGCCATGTTCCAAGCAAGTTCATACAAGCATTTTTGGCGTCACCGCCAGCGAGATCGATCGGGCTAAGCGTTCCAGGCATGCCCGTTGGTAGCCCGGGCATGGAGGTGGGTGACCGCTTTATGCAATATCAGGTTCTGGTATTAAATGAAGATGGTTCCAGTAGCGTCTTTGCAGAGATTCAAACGCCCGAAGACCAGTACCGGCAGTAAGGGTGGCGAAACCAAGCGAACAGCGTTGTGCTGCGAGCTAAAAGAGTGAGCAAGGAGAAGTAGTATGAACACCACAGCCCACAACTTTGACCCCCACGCGCTAGCGCAAAAGTATCAACAGGAGCGGGACAAGCGCATTCGCGTAGACGGCAACGACCAGTATCAAGAAGTCACCGGCGACTTTGCCTATTTTGTAGAGGATCCATACATAGATACGCAGCTACAGCGTGAGGCGCTCGATGAAGAGATTGAAATCGTTATCATCGGTGGCGGTTTTGGCGGCATGCTAGCAGCAGTGCGTTTGCACGAGGCGGGCTTTGAAGACTTCAAAATTATTGAAAAAGGCGGAGATTTTGGTGGCACTTGGTATTGGAACCGCTATCCAGGAGCATCCTGCGACATAGAGTCCTATGTATATTTGCCGCTGTTGGAAAAGACCGGTTTTGTTCCTCAGCAGAAATATACCAATGCCGCGGAGACGCTCGAGTATTGCAACCTGATTGCCGACAAATATCGTTTGCGAGAAAGATCCCTGTTGCAAACTTTGGTGACGTCGACAGATTGGGACGAAGACACTGGTCGATGGACCGTGTCGACCGATCGTCAGGACAATCTCAAAGCGCGCTATGTTGTGCACTCTAATGGCCCCCTCAATAGGCCAAAACTACCGGCCATTAAGGGTATAAACGATTATCAAGGACATACTTTTCATACCAGCCGGTGGGATTACAGTTATACCGGCGGCAATGCCCATGGCGGCCTGAGCGGCTTGGCAGATAAGCGGGTCGCCATTATCGGTACTGGTGCAACGTCGGTGCAGTGCGTGCCGCATCTTGGCGCGGCCGCGAAACAGCTTTATGTGTTTCAACGCACACCTTCGTCTATCGACGTACGCAATAATCAGCGTACCGACCCTAATTGGATGTCGACGCAACCAGCCGGATGGCAAGACGAGCGACGACGAAATTTCGAATCAATTATGACCGGTGTGCCAGTGAAAGAGGATTTGGTTGCTGACGGTTGGACTGAGGCGTTTAGATTGTTGTTCGGCAACCTGCGAGACAAGGCACCGTCGAAGTGGCGCATGTTGTTGTGGACGCTGACTGGCGTGGCGTCAAGAAATCTGTACAAGCAAGGACTGAAAGCCTATTTGACGAACAAAGCGACCGAACATATGAACCTCGCGGAGGAAATGGAGTTAGCTGATTATCAGAAGATGGAACAAATTCGTGCGCGCGCAGCCGATATGGTGAAAGACGCTGACACCGCAGAAGCGCTCAAGCCTTATTACCGGCAGTTCTGCAAGCGCCCGTGCTTTCATGATGAATACCTACCTACCTTCAATTTGCCGAACGTTACGCTAGTGAACACCGACGGTCGTGGTGTAGATCAGATCACCCGTCATGGAATCGTATTTGATGGTCAAGAGTACCCGGTGGATTGCATTATCTTTGCAACGGGCTTTGAGGTTGGCACAGATTACGCGCGCAGAGCCGGATATCAGATTAGGGGTGTTGACGGCTTGTCGATTTCTGAGAAGTGGGCGGAAGGTCTTGCAACTTATCATGGAATGCATGTACGCAGCTTTCCAAACGCGTTTTTCTTTGGCCCGGCGCAATCGGGATTTACTGCCACCTATACTTATTCGTTAGACGAGCAGAGCGTACATCTGGCGCACATTATGAAGCGGCTAAAAGAGCAGAGTGCGATGCGTATCGAAGCCAGTGCGGCGGCAGAGGCTCAATGGGTGCGCACGATCATCGACAAAGCTCGACTTACCGCAGATTTTCAAGAAAAGTGCACACCCGGGTATTACAACAACGAAGGCCAAGTGAATACTGTGCCGCAAAATAACACCTACGGCGGCGGCCCTATCGAGTTCTTCTCGTTAATGCAAAAGTGGCGCGCCCAGCCCGGATTGCCGGGCCTTGAGGTGCAGTAACTCGGGTCTGGCGGCCAGCTGAGCGGTATTGTTCAGCTGGCTCTTGCAATTAGATCTCTAGCAATAACCTTGAGCGCTAGAGTTTCTTCGGCACCTTCAAAAATAGACAGCACCCGGGCGTCCACAAAGTATCGGCTGACGTCGGTTTCTTCGGCGTAACCCATGCCTCCGTGAATTTGCAGTGCCTCGCGCGTTACCCATTCAGCAGCGCGACAGCTGAATAATTTCACTAGACTGGCTTCCATTTGGCCGCCGCCGTTGTCCATGAGGTTAGCTACCGCATAGCTAAATTGTCTGGATGCAGTGAGAGCAGCCAGCATCCGCGCCAGTTTGACCTGGGTCAGCTGATAGCTGCCTACTGGCGCACCGAAAACTTTTCGATCCAGACTGTAGCTGACGGCTTTATCCAGAGCGGCTTGCATAACCCCGGATGCACGCGCGGCGGTTTGAATTCGGCCTCCCGAGAGCCCGGCCATGGTCAGATAAAAGCCTTGGCCCTGGCCGTTTTCACCACCTACCAGTGCTGAGTTAGGCACCACGTAGT
>MDTB01163708.1_pt1 | contig 11619 bp, 11 predicted proteins | sample 811161 | NCBI WGS metagenome assembly MDTB01 (sample SAMN05326650, study PRJNA326480) | marine metagenome | isolation source: seawater | place: Mediterranean Sea | collected 2009
AAAGAAACTTTAGAGTATTTAATAAAGAACAAAAATATTTTTTTAGTTTATAAGCCGCATACAAGAAATAATAAAATTAATTTGAATTTGAATAAAAACATTTATTATGCAAAAAAAAATAATTCAATAAATTTAATTCGTTGGTCCGATATTATTATTGGATCAAGTTCTAGCATTATGATTGAATGTTTATTTCAAGAAAAGTTATATATTTCTCCAAGTTATTTCAGAAAAGAGAGAATGATATTTGAGGATTTTAAGGCTTGCTACGAAATTAATTCTTTGAATTCATTTAAAGATTTTTTTAGAGATATTAATGAAAAAACGCTCAATCCGTATGATTATTATAGTAGGGAGAATATAGAAAAATTTTACTTAGATATAATATACAATAAAAAGAATAAGGATATTCTTTTACAAGATATGATTGATCATATATTAAAACTTTCAAATTAATGAATTAATAAAATGATAAACCGATCTGATTGTCTAATTTTAAGCTACTCCTTATCAATAAGAGATGTGATGAAGCAAATGTCTCGTTATCAATATCAGTATGCATTGATTGAAAATTCAAAAGATAAGTTGGTAGGTATTGTAACTGATGGAGACTTGAGAAGAGCTCTTTCATCCGATTATGACATTGATAAGTCAATAGCCAATATAATGAATAAAAAACCTAAAACTATTAAGGAAAGCGATTTTACAGAAACGTCTTATAAATTAATAAACAAAAAATATAAATATATTCCCATTCTTTCGAAAGACTCATTTATTATTGGCGTGATAGATGAAAATGATACTAGAAACAACACTAATATAACAAGCAAAAATGTTTGTATTATTGGAATGGGATATGTAGGACTCACTTTATCACTAGTAATGGCTGAAAGTGGGTTTAATGTCACAGGTTATGATAAAGATAATAATGTAGTAAACAAATTAAAAAAATATAATCCTACTTTTTTTGAAAATGGAATTCAAACGTATATTTCAAGATATGTTAATAAAGAACTAAAAGTTGTTAATGATATAAGAAAAGTTGAGTCAGATATATTTATAATAAGTGTTGGAACACCTCTAGAAAAAAATACAAATGTCCCAAATATTAGATATATTGAAGAGGTTGTCGACAAGTTAGCTATAATAATAAAAATTGGTGATTTAGTTATACTCAGATCAACAGTACCGGTTGGCACAACAAGAAAAATTGTGAAGAAAAGATTAGAAGAAAAAACAAGTATGATATGTGGAAAAGACTTTTATTTATCATTCGCACCAGAAAGAACAATTGAGGGTGATGCTCTAAATGAAATAAAGGTTCTTCCTCAAATTGTAGGAGGATATGATAAAACAAGTCTCAATTTAACCGATCAATTATTTTCTGAATTTGCAAAAAATATTATTAAAGTTGAAAATTTAGAATCTGCTGAAATGATTAAAATAATGAATAATACTTTTAGAGATGTGAAATTTGGTTATGCAAATGAAATGGCTTTAATATGTAAAGATTTAGGTTTAAATATGAATAGCCTAGTTTTAGCAGCTAATAATGGATATACAAGAGATAAAATTCCAGTACCAAGTCCAGGCGTGGGTGGACCATGTCTGCCAAAAGATGCAAAAATTTTATCATTTTCAATTAAAGATATAAAAAGACCAGCAAGCCTTATTTCTTCTGCAAGATTAATAAATGAGTCAATTATTTTAGATGTTTACAATGAAGTCGTTAGACATTTTAAAAAAGTAAAGAAAGATAGAAAAAAAACAAAGTATTTTGTAATTGGAATGGCTTTTAAAGGTAATCCAGCTACCTCTGATTTAAGAGGATCTAATTCAATTGAATTAATAGAATTGTTAGAGAAAAGAGGAATTAATAAAAAGTCAATTTTTGTCTATGATCCAATCATCAAAAAATATGATCTTAAAAAATTAAAGTACAACGCCGTTTCATTAAAAGATGGATTTAGAAATGCAGATGCAATTTTTATAATGAATAATCATGATTCATTTTACAATTTAGATATCTATAATTTACTAAAAAATACCAATAAGGAATGCATTTTTTTTGATGGATGGCATTTCTTTGAGCCAAGTAAAATTAAAATGATTAATAAAACAAAATACTTAAGTGTTGGATTTAAGAAATGAATAATAATAAATTAGGAAAAATACTTATTACTGGGGGAACTGGATTTATAGGCTCTTCACTTGCTAAATTTTTAATTAAAAAAAAATATGATGTGACAATATATGATAATAACTTGAGAGGAAAAGTATCAAGATTAAACGAATTCGAAGGTAGGTATAAACTAATTGAAGGAGATATTACAAATTTTGAAGAAGTTAATGCTGCAGTAAATGGTATTGATACATTATTTCATCTCGCATTTATAAATGGCACTGATAACTTCTATAATCATCCAGACAAAGTACTTGAAGTTGGAGTAAAAGGAGCAATAACTACACTTGATGCAGCAAAACAAAATAGCATTAAAAATTATATTGTTACTTCTTCATCAGAGGTTTATCAAGAACCAACTAAAGTCCCAACTGATGAAAAAGAGCGAATAATTATACCTGACATACTGAACCCGAGATTTTCATATAGTGGAGCAAAGATTATAACTGAACTGCTTACGATACATTATTTGAGAAATACAAATATTAGATCAATTATATGTAGACCACACAATTTTTATGGTCCTGATATGGGTGAGGGTCATGTGATCCCTCAAATTACAAGGAGAATGATTTTAGATAGTATAAAATCAAAAAAAAACGACTTTAACTTTAAAATTCAGGGATCAGGAAAAGAAACTCGATCATTTTGTCATATAGATGATGCTGTAAAAGGTATTTATACGTGCTCTATTCATGGCAAAAATCAGGAGATTTATCATATTGGAACCAATGAAGAAATTTCAATTAAATATTTAACAAAATTAATTTCAGAAGAACTAGGATACAAAGTTTCTATAACAGGAACAGAGGCAAGAAGTGGTGGGACTTTAAGAAGATGTCCTGATATTTGTAAAATTCAAAAGTTAGGATTTGAGCCTGAAATTACTATAAAAGAGGGTCTCAAAAATACTATAAAATGGTACAAAGAAAATAAGTCAGAAATGATTTCTAGTAAAGAAAAGATTATCACCTAATTATGAAAATTCCTGTTGCAAATACATACATAGGTGAGAGAGAAGCATCTAAAGTTTACCAAACTGTAAAGAGTGGTTGGATTAGTATGGGAAAGAATGTTCAGAAATTTGAGAAAGATTTTGCAAAATTCGTTGATAGCAAATATGCAATAGCTGTAAATTCAGGTACTGCGGCATTGCATTTAGCACTTATTGCTTCTGATATAAAAAAAGGTGATCATGTTTTAATTCCAGATATAACTTTTGCATCTACTGCAAAAGTAGTTCTTTATGAAAATGCTAATCCAATTTTAGTTGAATGTGACCCAAAAACATACAATATTGATTTAGTAGATGCAGCAAAAAAAATAACTAAAAAAACTAAAGCAATTATTTCTGTTGATATGAATGGAATGCCTGTTGATTATGATAAAGTTTCAAAATTTGCAAAAAAATATAAATTAAAGTTTATTTCTGATAGCGCTGAGTCCCTTGGAGCAGTTTACAAAAATAAAAAAGTAGGTTCAATAGCTCCAATTCACGCTTTTAGTTTTTTTCCTAATAAAAATTTAACTACTGGTGAAGGAGGAATGATTACTCTTAATAATAAGAAGATTTATGAATATATGAAAAAATTAAGAACCATGGGTCAAATTGAGCGATATAATCATCAATATCTCGGATATAATTATAGAATGACAGATATTGCAGCTAGTATCGGAATAGAGCAGCTGAAGGAAGTTAGGAATAATATAAAGTATAAACAAAATCTTGCCGAACAATATGACTCTGCATTTGAAAATAATAGTTCGTTAAAGACACCACATATTCCAAAATATGTAACGCAGCATGCTTGGTATTCTTATACGATTTCGCTAGATGATAAATTGAACAGAGATGAAATCAGAAATGAATTAAAAAAAAGTGGAATTGAAACAAGAGTAAGCTTTCCACCTTTACATATACAGCCATTTTTGAGAGATCGTCTTAAACCAAGTAATAAATTATTGCCTATTTCTGAAAAGGCTTGGAAAAAATTGATAAATATTCCTTTATGGAGAGGATTAAGTAAAAAAGAAATTACATATATTGTTAAGAAAATAGATAGTTTAGCATTGAGCAGTTTATGAAGAAAATATTAGCAATTACACTTGCAAGAGCGGGTTCAAAAAGAATCAAAAAAAAAAATATTAAAAAATTAAATGGTAAACCTCTTGTTTACTATACTATAAAAGCTGCTTTAGACTCAAAAAAAATAGATAGATACATAGTTTCAACTGATAGCAAAGAAATTGCAAAAATATCTAAATTTTATGGAGCAGAAATACCGTTTATAAGGCCTGGCATTCTTGCAAAAGATAGCACTTCAGACTTTGTGTCTCTTAAACATGCTTTAGATCAAATGAGCGATAAATATAATTACCAGCCTGATATTATTGTTAATTTGAGAGCCACCTCACCATTTAGAACTGGAAGACTTATAGATAAAGCAATAAATAGATTTTTATTAAGTAAGGCAGATTTACTAAGAACAGTCTCAAGAGTCGAAGGTGTTCATCATCCTTATTGGATGTACAAAATAAATAAAAATGGTTATGCAAATCAATTTAACAAAGAGATAAATATAAATGATTATTATCAGAGTCAAAGATTGCCAGATGTATATCGTTTGAATGGACTAGTAGATATTTATAAAAGAGAAAGCATATATAAAAATAAAATCTTAGATGGTAAAATAATTACTTTAGTTACTGACGATGATATTTCTCATGATATAGATACAATTTCTGATTTTAAATTTGCTGAGTCATTAATTAAAAAATGAAAAATTTATGATTAGGGTAAAAGCTGATAAAATTAATTCTCTTATAAGAGAAATATTTAAAAAGTTAGAAGTTGACGATCTTATAACTGATTATGCGGCAAGAGGAATTCTTCATACATCATTACGAGGTGTTGATACTCATGGATTAAGATTATTGCATCATTATGTTCAAGGAATTAAAGAAGGAAGAATAAATAAAAAACCGAATATTAAATTCATATCAAACTCAATGGCTACTTCAATAATGGATGCGGATCATTCACTTGGATATTCAGCGGGAATGATTGCGATGGAAAAAGCAATCAAGATTGCAAATGAAGCTGGTATTGCAGCTGTATCTGTTAAAAACTCATCTCATTGTGGAGCTCTTTCCTATTATTGTGAAGAAGCAGCAAATAATGACATGATTGGAATAGCATTTACACATGCTACATCAAAACTCAAAACTCCAAATAGTACAAAAGAATTTTTTGGAACAAATCCAATATGTTTTTGTGCTCCAATGGAGAATAATTTATCAGTTTGTTTCGATTCTGCTCAATCATTTATTTCATTTCATGAGGTGCTAGATAGTCGTGTAGAAAATAGAAAGTTGAAAAATAATATAGCAGCAGACGAGCATGGAAACATAACTGACAATCCAAATGAAGCGACACAATTGATACCAATTGGAGATTATAAAGGTTTTGGTTATGCAATGTTGGTTGATATATTATGTGGCCTTCTTACAGGAATGAATACGGGAAATGAAGTAACAAAAATGTATGCACCAATGAATGAAAAAAGATTTTTAGGTCAATTTTTTATGGCAATCAAAGTAGAGGCATTTGAAGATGTAAATTTATTTAAGAAGAGATTGTCAAATCTTTGTGATAGAATCCATAAACTTCCTATAAAAGATGACAAAATATATATACCTGGTGAAAAAGAAATTGAAATTTATAAAGATAGAACGGTTAATGGAATTCCTCTTTCTAAATCAGATTATAAAAAAATTAACCTACTTCAAGAGGAATTTAATATTAAGAGCATTTTAAACAATGATTAACTTATCTAAATACAATATCATAGATATTTCAATGAAGCTTGATAATGATATGTTATCCTGGCCAGGTGATAGACATATATTTCGTCATAACTATGCTATGAAGATAGAAAGTGGTGGCCATGCAAATGTATCACGTGTTGAAACTAGTATGCATACTGGAACCCATATAGATGCGCCTTTCCATAAAATAAACTCAGGAAAAAAATTGAATGAAATGCCAGTAGAAAATTTTATGGGTTTAGCTCAAGTGATAGACTTGACTAGTGTTAATAAAATGATTTATTTAGATGACATTAAAAATAAATTAAAAAAAAATACTGAAATAGCTTTAATCAAAACAAAAAACTCAGATTTATTACAAGTAAGAGAATTTCAAGAAAATTATACGTGTTTGAATATTGAAGCAGCACAATATCTCTCTGAAAAAGGACTGAAAGCTGTATGTGTTGATTATTTAAGCATTGATAAATTTCATGCGAAAGAACCTATTAATCATAATATCTTTTTGAAAAAAAATATTATTATATATGAGGCAGTTGATCTCTCGAATGTAAAGGAAGGTGAGTATTTTTTTATTGGCTTACCAATTAAATTAAATAAAGCCGATGGCGCTTTGGCTCGTGCATTATTACTTCAAGAAAAGCAATTAATATGAAGACACTTGGAATAATTTTAGCGAGAGGTGGTTCAAAAAGGATCCCGAAGAAAAATTTAAAAAAAATTGATGGCAAGTCCCTTGTTGAGATTTCAATTGAGCAGGCATTCAATAGTAAGTATATTCAAGATGTAATTGTAAGTACTGATGATATAGAAATAGAAAAAGTTTCAGTCAAGGCTGGGGCAAAAGTTATTGAAAGACCAGAAGAATACAGAAATGACAATACTATCAATGAGGCGGATAACATTTTAGTTGATTTAATAAAAAAACTCGAAATTGAAAAATCATTCTATGATATTTTTGTGTTACTGTATCCTACTGCTCCATTGAGAACAGTTAATGATATAGATAATTCAATTGAAAAAATTATTAATGATGGATGTGATTCAGCCCTAACATTGTCTAGAGATCAGTCATATATATGGAAAACTGATATAAATGGAAATAAATTAACCCCAGTTAATTATGATCCTAAACATCGGGTTCCTAGTGCTATTCATGATTACATTCAATATAAAGAAAACAAGGCAGTTTATGTATTTAAAAGAGAGCTAATTATTGAGACAAATTGTAGAATTGGCGGAAAAATTGGATATGTTTTAATGTCTTCTTTAAATTCTATTGATATTGACGTTGCAGATGATCTTGAGCTTGTAAAAATTTTAAGCAAAATTAAGAATAAAGAAAAATAAAGATATGAAAATTTTCATTACTGGTGGAGCTGGTACTTGTGGAAGGGTTTTAAGGGATATTCGATATGATAAAATTTTTTTTGATATAAAAGAAAAATCAAAAGATTTTGAAAATTTAGAATATGTAAGAGGTGATTTATCAGAATTTGACCTAATTGCAGATAAGATTTTAGGTTGTGATGTATTGATACATTTAGCTGCAAAAGACTACTATCCTGATTTTGCTATGGGTTCGGGAGGAGCCTCTTGGAGAGATTATTCTTATTATAATATTGAATTAACTAGAGAATTATTTGAGATTGCAATAAAATTTAATGTAAAAAAAATTATTTTTGCTAGTACTCATAGAGTTCAAGGAATGTATGAAAAAATCCATTCTCCAGAAATATATCAATTAGGACATAAATTCAAATTTGACCATAAAGATGAAGTGTGTCCAGACTCAATTTATGCAGTTACAAAGTTATTTGGAGAAAATTTAGGTAGGCTCTACTCAGTGAAGCATGGCATAGATTTTAAGTGTGTCAGAATTTGCTCAGTAAGAGATGAAGAAAATGATAATCCATTAGCTTATGCGGAGTATGGGTATAGGCAGGACTTATGGAAAAAAAATAGCATTGAATATGTTACTCAACTAAATAGATTAAAAGGGCTATGGCAATCTAGACGAGACTTTTTACAATTAATTGAGAGAATTATAGCATCCAAAGAAAAAGGATTTGAAATATTTTATGGATTAAGCAATAATGATCGCCGATGGTTTGATTTAGAATATACTAAAAAAAGTTTAAAATATAATCCTTTAGATAACTCAGAGAATTATTAATTTGATTTCAATAATTATTAGAACAAAGAATGAAGAAAGGTGGATTAGCCGGTGCCTTAAGAAGCTTAAGTCTCAAACTAATCAAAATTTTGAAGTTATTCTTGTAGACAATATGAGCTCCGATAATACTGTCAAGAAAGCAAAAAATAATTTTCATGATTTGAAAGTTGTTAAAATTAAAAATTTCTTACCTGGACTTGCAATTAATATGGGAATTGAAAAATCTAAAGGTGAGTTAATTGCTCTTTTATCGGCACATTGTATACCAGTAAATGATGATTGGCTTGAAAATCTAAAACAAAATTTTTCTGATCCAAATGTTGCAGGTGTTTATGGAAGGCAGGTCCCAATTTCTTCTTCTAGTGCTTCCGATAAACGAGATCTGCACCTAACGTTTGGACTTGATAAAAGAATACAAAAAAAGGATTATTTTTTTCATAATGCAAATAGTATGATAAGAAAAGACGTATGGAAAAAGATACCTTTTGATAGTGAAGTGACTAATATTGAAGATCGAGTTTGGGGAAAAGAAATTATTTCAAATTCAAGTTTTTCTATTGTTTATGAGCCTGAGGCTTCAGTATTTCACCATCATGGAATTCATCAAAATAATAAATCAGATAGAGCCAAAAATGTTGTAAGAATAATGGAGAAGATGGATTTAGTATCTAATGAGTCACAAGATGAAATAAATAATTTACAAAATTTTAATATTTTCTGTTTTATTCCGATAAGAAGTCAAGATCTTAATTCTAGTTTTTCAAAAAATTTACTAAAAAAAGCAATTAAAGATGCACAGCTCTCAATTGGTATTAATAAAATTATAGTAATTACAGATAGCAAAGAAGTAGCAAAATTATCATTAAAATATGGAGCAGATATTCAGTTAGTAAGACCAAAGAAGCTTTCTAATCAAGATGTAAGAGTCGATGAGGTTTGTTATTTTGGGCTAAATGAAGTTGAAAAGATGAATTTCTTTCCAGATATAATAGTCGTATTAGAAATCTTTTTTCCATTTAGACCAAGCTATATCCTAGATCTTCTTTTAGAACGATTAATAAATGATGAGTTAGATACTGTAATGGCTGGGAAAGCTGAGTATGGAATTGGTTGGAAAGTATTAGATGGTAATTTCGAAAGGATAGATAACTTTAATGTGTCTAAATTTGAGAGAGATCCAGTACATTTTGCAAAAATTGGATTCGGATGTGCTAGTTACACTGATGTAATCAGATCAAAAGTAAGATTAGGGCAAAAAGTTGGTATTTGTGAGATCGAGCAATCAATAATTACAACAGAAGTAAAAGAGGAGAAAAATTTAAAAAAAATTAAGGAATTATTTAAGTCTATATGAAATCTAAAATAAATCTTGCACTTTTAGGATGTGGCAGAGTTGCTGAGCACTACAAAAAATTAATTCTCAATAAAAAAATTAAAGAGGCCAATGTAATTGCTTGTTGCGATTTAATAAAGAGTAAAGCAATCAAGATGTCTAAAGAATTAAATTGTAAATTTTATACTGAGAGCTCAAAGATGTATGGAGAAAACCATATAGATTTGGTATTAATATTAACTGAGAGTGGCAATCATTATAAAAATTCGTTAGAGGCATTAAAATTTAATAAAAATATTTTAGTTGAAAAACCAATATCTCTAACACCCGAACATGCATATGAAATTGACAAATTAGCTAATAAAAAAAAATTGATTGTTGAAAATGTTTTTCAGAATAGACACAATCCAGCAGTTGAGAAACTTTATGAAACATTTAAGAAAAAAAAGTTTGGAAAAATTATAAATTGCTCTATGAAATTAAAGTGGCACCGTGGTCAAGATTATTATAATGATGCTTGGCATGGTAAATGGTCAATGGATGGTGGAGTAATAAATCAACAGGCTATTCATCATTTAGATGCTTTAAATTGGATTTGTGGCCCTATTGCGAAAATTATAGCTTTAAAAAAAAACATTATAAATAAACTAGAAGCTGAAGATACATTATCTGCATTAATTGAATTTAAAGGAGGTTATTTGGGAACAATTGAAGTGACAACAGCTGCAAAAGAAGATTTTGAAGCTTCAATCTCAGTTGTTGGCAATAAAGGAATGGCAACTATTGGTGGAATTGCGCTGAATAAAATAGAGTTATGGAAATTTAATAATGATCATTTGAATGAAAAAAAAATTATAAAAAAATATTCTCAATCAGTTCCTAATGGATATGGATTAAGTCATATAACTTTACTAAATAAAGTTATTAAAAATATAAAAAATAAAAAAAAACACATTAATATTCCAATTTCCGAAGCTGTTAAATCAGTTGAGATTGTACATTCTATTTATTCAAGTATTGAAAAAAACAAATGGATTTTTATAAAAGATAAAGCACTTTCCAAAAAACTAGGAAGTAAATGATAAAAAAAATCATCGAGAATAAAACTGATTTTGAATTCGATAGGCCTTTTTCAGCAATCATCGGCTTAGAACCATCAAAGGGCGCAAGATCGCCAATATTATGGAATAACGCATACAAAAATTTTGGTTTAAATACTCAAATGCACCCACTAGATGTTAGTGAAAATAATTTAAGTGATCTAATATTTTCTCTTAATGAAAATAGTTTTTTTGAAGGTGGTGCGATCGCTGTTCCTTATAAAGAAAAAACTCTCAACATTATCGAGAAACTTGATAATGGAAAAATCTCAAATGAAGCTAATAATATAGGGGCTATAAATTCAATATATAGAGATGAGCAAAACAATTTTTGTGCAACAAATACTGATGGAGAAGCAGCTCTTAAATCAATAGTTGAGAAATGTGAAAATTTAGAAGAAAAAAAAATATTACTTATTGGAGTTGGTGGCGCAGGAAAAGCTGTAGCTACTTATATATCAAATTATTTAAAGAATGGAAAACTTTTTATTTCTGCGCGACAAAACAAACATACAAAGAAATTTATAAGTCTTATAAATGCAACTGCTGTAAGTTGGCCAATCGAAAGTTTTGATTATGAAAAAATTGATGTTTTGATAAATTGTACAGTCTTAGGTAGTAATATAAAAAATAATGAAACTAATTCTCCTTTAAAGGATAATATTCTTGATGAGGAAGAGATTTATAAAAGATTAGGTAAAGACTGCATTTTATTTGATATTATCTACGATCCAATTGAGACAATTTTTCTTAAAAAAGGAAAAGATCATAATTTAAAAACAATTAACGGTCTTAAGATGAATTTAGATCAAGCTGTCATAGCATTCAATTATGCAACAAAAAATAAATATCAACTACATGACATAAGAACTGCAATGAAAAATGTTACAAAATAAAAAAAATAAAATCTTTAATATTTTAAAAAAACTTAATCTTTTAAATGATAAAAGTATTGAATTATTTCATAATAGAACAAGAGATAATAAAAAAATAAAGGTTC
>MDTB01213010.1_pt1 | contig 11619 bp, 9 predicted proteins | sample 811161 | NCBI WGS metagenome assembly MDTB01 (sample SAMN05326650, study PRJNA326480) | marine metagenome | isolation source: seawater | place: Mediterranean Sea | collected 2009
CACGATCAGTTGCTGTAACTTCAATAACTGCTTCTAATACAGATATTTCAGGTGCCTTTGATACTGCTGTTGTAACTTTAAACAATCACGGTTTAACAGACGGACAACAAATTAATGTATCAGGTGGTTCTTTTCAAATAGACTCAACTGCTTATACTGAAGGCACTTTTACAGTAAAAAATATTACAACTAATACTTTTGAATTGTTTAGTGAAGATGGTACAACAGGACAAAACGTAACTTCTTTTTCTTCAGCACCAACTATTAAACATACAACACTTGTTTTAGCAAATGTAAAAGGTACGTTTAGTGCTGGTGAAGTAATTACAGGTCAATCATCAAATGCTTCTTTATCAATTCAAGCAGATAGATATGGTTTCAAAGGTGTTACAAGTTTTGACTTTAATCAAACTAAACAAATTGGTATGGCAGGATCGCCTACTTATACTGCTGACACTTTATTAAATTCAACTTACGGATCAAATACAGATTTAACAGGTACAGTTACAATAGGTAACTCAGGTCAAACATTATCAGGTAAAGGTACTTTATTTAATTCAGAATTAAGAATTAATGACTCAATATCATTTATTAATGACGCAGGCACAACTTTAACAGCAACTGTAAAGTATATTACATCTAATACTTCTTTACAATTAGATGACGCTGTAGGTAGTAGTGATGTAACTACTGCTTCTCCTATAACTAGAAGAAGAGCTAAATTACAAAATCCAGAAAACAATATTTCTTTATTTAAATTACCTAACATAACTATTAAAACTTTAAAAACAACTGATAACTCAGGTTTAACAGATACTAACTTTAATGTAAGAAGACACTTTACAGGTACTCTATCATCTAATGGTGATGTAACTATTACAGCAGGTACTAACGAAGTATTTTCTTCTCAGTTGGATAAAGATATTACAGTTACAGTAATGACAACAGGATCAGGTGGTACTGGTGCTGTAGGTGATGTATTAAATACAAGTGGTAATAACCACGAAGGTGACGCTATCTATAACTTAGGTGGTTCGCCTACAGGTAAAACTTTACAATTAGATTTTGGTGCTAACTTTGCTGGTCATAAAGTAAAAATTTTAGCAACAGTAAGTAGATCAGTTGCTAACTCAAAATCAAAAACATTAAATTCAGGTTCAACAGTTAACATAACCTCACAATCATTTATAGAAAATGGTATAATAGGGTTAGGTAAAGCAGACGTTAAAGCAATCAATAATGTTTATATGTCGCCAGCATTTGGTACAACTGCTACAAGTTCACATACAGATATTACGGATAGATTTGATTTAGATACAGGTCAAAGAGATAACTTTTATGATATAGGTAGAATTAAATTAAAACCAGGTGCTTTAAAACCTACAGGTGAATTATTAGTTAATTTTGATTTCTTCTCTCATGGTTCAGGTGATTATTTTGATGTTGACTCATATTCAGGTGTTGTAGATTATGAAGATATTCCTAGTTATACATCAGATACAACAGGCGAAAAATTTGAATTAAGAGATACGTTAGATTTTAGACCAAGAGTTGATGACGCTTCAACAGTTTCAGGTAATACTTCAGGTTCAGATTTTGAAAGAAGTTATGACGGTACTGGTTCTGCTTCACATGATATTGTAAAATTTGATACAGATATTACAACTGATTTTGAGTTTTACTTAAACAGAATAGACAAAATTTTTATCACTAGAGAGGCTGAAATAAAAGTATTAAAAGGTGCTTCAGCATTAAATCCTTTAGTGCCAGGTGATTTAGATGGACATTTACATTTAGCAACTTTAGAAATACCTAGTTATACATTAGATACAAGAGACGTTATTGTAACTGAACAAGACAATAGACGTTTCACTATGAGAGACATAGGTAACTTAGAACAAAGAATACAAAACGTAGAATATTATACTCAACTTTCTTTATTAGAACAAAGTGCTCAATCACTTCAAATACAAGATTCAAATGGTTTAGATAGATTTAAAAACGGATTTATAGTTGATAACTTTACTGGTCATAATATCGGTGATGTAGGTAGTAACGATTACAAAATTTCTATTGATAGAGGTAGAGGTGAAGCGAGACCTATGTTTAATGAAGATATTATTGAATTAGAAGAAGTTGATGACGATGGTACAGCGATAGTAGCCGCTGATAGAACAGCAGCTAGTTATCAAAAAACTGGTGATTTAATTACAGTACCTTATACAGAGGTAACTGCCATAGATCAACCATTAGCGACTAAAACAGAAAACCTACAACCATTTATGATTTTTAATTGGATAGGTAGTGTTGAATTAGATCCACCATTAGATGAGTGGAAAGAAACTAATAGAGCACCTGAATTAGTTATTAATCAAAATGGTACATTTGATAACTTGGCAAGAGAATTAGGTTTAAATAATTCAAACATAACATCTATACCTTTCGGTACAGAATGGAATGAATGGCAAGATCAATGGACAGGTAATCCTAGAACAACTGCTAGACGAACAGGTAATCAACTTATTACAACAACTACAAGTGACGTAGTTCAAACTAGAAGAGGAATTAGATCAACAATAGTGCCTCAAACTCAAAGACAAAGTTTAGGTGATAGAGTTGTTGCTGTTAACTTTGTTCCGTTTATTAGAAGTAGAGATTTAAGTTTTACTGCTCAAGGTTTAAGACCAAATACAAGAGTTTATGCTTACTTTGATAATATAGACGCTTCAAGCTATATAACTCCTAGTGGGGGATCATTAGGTGGTAATATAGTTACAGATACAAATGGTGCTGTATCAGGTACTTTTGCTATACCTGATCCTACAAATAATTCAAATCCTAGATGGAGAACAGGTACAAGAGTATTCAGATTAACAAGTTCATCTACAAATGCTGATTTATCATCTTCAAGTACGGCAACGTCTGCTGAAGCAGATTATGTTGCTAGAGGTTTACAAGAAACTGTTAGAGACGTTGTTCAATCAACAAGAGAAATAAGAGTTGTTAGAACAAACGTGTCAGATACAAGACGTACAAGTAGAGTTACAGGAAGAACAGTAAGACAATTAGGAGGCGGCGGTGATAATCCAGATCCATTGGCTCAATCATTTTTAATAGATGATCCAGAAGGTATTTTTGTGACTAGTGTTGATTGTTTCTTTGCTACTAAATCATCTACAATACCTGTTAAAGTTCAAATTAGAACAATGGTAAACGGATATCCTAGTGAAGAATTATTACCATTCGCTGAAAAATATTTAAATCCTAGTTCAGTTAATACTAGTACAGACGGAACAAGTGCTACAACATTTACATTTGATTCACCTGTTTATTTAAAAGAAGGTACTGAATATTGTTTAGTATTAAAATCTGACTCAGACGATTATACTACCTATGTTGCTAGATTAGGTGGTACTAATTTAAGTTCAGATAGAACAGTATCAAAACAACCTGCTACAGGTATTTTATTTAAATCAGCAAATAATAAAACTTGGAGTGCTGAACAATTAGAAGATTTAAAATTTAAATTAAAGAAAGCCTCGTTTACAACAAACACAACAGGTACAATAACTTTAGCAAATAAAGATTTGCCTGTAAGAACATTAGGTACAAATCCATTAAGAACATTTAACGGTACAGGTATTATTAGAGTATTCCATAAAAATCATGGTTTACATTCTACAAGTGATAATGTAACTATTGCTGGGGTATCTTCAGGCACATACAATGGTATTGCTCATAGTGATATAAACGGCACATATACAAGTATTTCAAACATCACATTAGATAGTTATGATATAACTACTGGCGGTACTGCCAATGCGACTGGTGACGTAGGTGGCACATCTGTAACAGCAACTGAAAATAGACAGTTTGACGTTTTACAATTACAATTAGGAACAATTACTCAACCTGATACTACTTTGACTACAACACTTAGAACAACAAGTGGTAAATCAGTTCATGGATCAGAAACACCATTTAGTTTACAAAGTGCTTCAGACGCTACAATAGTTGTATTAAAAGATAATATTTACTTTAATGAACCTAAACTAGTTGCTAGTTCTATAAATCAAACTAACGAAATGTCAGGTACTAAATCTATGTTTGTAAACGTATCTTTAGTAACTACAAAAGCAAACGTATCTCCTGTTATTGATTTAAAAAGAGTTAATGCTTTTGCTATACAAAATAGATTAAATAATCCTACTGTTTCATCAACAGACACATTTACAGGTGATGGATCGTCAACTACATTTACATTATCAGGCACACCGACAAGTGTTCATTTATTGTCAATTAAAAAAGATGGATTAAAATTACAACCTGTTGATGACTTTACAGTTTCAGGTACAACTTTAACTATGGGTTCAGCGCCAGCAAGTGGGGCAAAAGTAATTGCTAAAATTACAAACACCGTAGATTTTGAAGAAGATACAGCAATAGAAGGTGGATCATCTGCTGGTTCTTACTTAACAAGACCAATAACTTTAGAAAATCCATCAACTTCTTTAGATATAAGAATTGCTGCTAGTATAAGAACAACATCTAGTTTAAAAGCTTTCTTTAGAGTTACAGGTGGTGAAGTATCTGAAAGAATAGAAGATATAGAATATACAGCGTTTAATACAGACGGAACATCTGATACAACAATCGCACCTAGTGAAAGCGATCAGGTGTTAGATGATGAATTTAAAGATCATAAGTTTTCTGTATCAGGTTTACAAGAATTTACATCTTTTCAAATTAAATTTGTATTCACAGGTACTAACTCTTGTTTACCAGCAAGAATTAAAGATTTAAGAGGTATTGCTTTGGCGGTTTAATATGAGTTTAATTAAAGTAAAAAATTTTGATAATTTAGGTAGAGATATTAGAAGTAGTGCTATTGTCAATACAAATAAAAGTGAATACAATTTATACATGAATAGACTAAAATTAAGAGAACAACAAAGTGATAAGTTAAGAAATGCTTGTAAAGAAATAAATACTTTAAAGGCAGAATTAAGAGAAATAAAAAATTTATTAAAAAAGGTAGTAGGTAAGTAATGGCTGTAAGATCAGTAGGAGTAAATGACACAATAGAAACGTTGAGAAGTACGTTTAATAGTCATGCCACAGACACAGGTGATTTAACTAATTTAGATACAACTGCTAAATCATCTTTAGTTGCTGCTATTAATGAAGCAAAAGCTGGTACTTCACAATTTACACTTAGAGACGCTTCGTCAACAACTCAAACAATTGAAGGTGGTGATACTTTAAACGTTGTAGGTTCAGGTGGTGTATCTATGACTGTAAGTGCTACTGACACTTTAACTGCTTCTTTAGATTCAACAATCACAGGTTTAACAAGTTTGACTTCAACTGCTTTAGTAGGTAGTACATCTGTTACAGCAGGCACATTATTTTTAACTGAAAATAGAATAAGAACAACTGATAGTTCACTTTTAACATTAAACGATAGTGTAACTGTATCATCTGGTGGGGCAATCGCAAGTGCCACTACAATTAGTGGTACAACAATTAGTGGTACAACACTTGCTGCTAGTTCGGATGTGACTATAAATAGTGTAAGTGTGGCAACAAAACCATTTGCTATCGCACAAGCAATAGCATTAGGATAAAAAAAGTATATAAATATAACAATAAAGGGATAGTATAATGGCTAACGATTTTAAAAGATTTGCAAAACCAGATGTCGGTACAGGTACAGGTGCTTCAGCGGATGCTGTGTACAGTGTTCCTGCTGGCGCAGGTTCAACTGCCCTAGAGTCTATAATTATTGGTATTAACGTCTGTAATAAAACAACAACAGAAAGAACAGCAAGTATCTTCTTAGATAATGAAGATGGTTCAAATGATGTTTATATTATTAAAGATGTAAAAGTACCACCGAAAACGACTTTAGAAGTAATGCAAGGCAACAAATTAGTTGTACAAAACGATGGTTCAAACGCAGACGTATTAAGAGCTGAAGCTTCAGCGGGTTCTGCTATTGACGTAACAATTTCAGTCTTAGAAGACGTATAATAGGGGTAATTAAATGGTTAGATATATCAATGATATACATAGACCTACAGATATAAACGTTAGAACATACACTGGTGATGGTTCTACGACTAACTTTACAGTTACAGAATCATTAACTGATAATAAAGTTATGGCTTATATTGATGGTGTATACCAAGACCCTAACAATGACTATTCAATTGGTGGTACATCTTTACAGTTTGACGCCGCTCCAGGCGCTTCATCTGTGGTTGTACTCGTTGAAATGCCAGTATAATGGGAGAGATTAAAAAATGGTAACAAAAGTAAAAAATCCAAGTATAGATTTAAGTGGTGATACTTCGGGTATAGTAATGCCTTCAGGTACAACTGCTCAAAAACCATCAGCTACTGAAGGTTTATTAAGATATAATTCAGAATTAAAGAGATTAGAACAATCAGACGGTTCTGATTTTGAAACTATTGCTTTACCACCGACAGTATCATCTATATCAGGTAATTTTAACGAAGATAATGATACTACTATCACTATTAACGGTACAAATTTTATGACAGGTGCGACTGTCACTTTCTTAAACAACGCAGACGATTCATCTATAGGTACTTCACCAACAGTAAGTAGAGTTAGTTCATCCCAACTAACTGCCGTAACAGGTTTTGCTTCAAGTCCTATCGCAACCTCTATTTCAGCTATTAAAATTAAAGTAACTAACCCAACAGGTCAAGTTGCTGAAAGTACAACAACAGTTTCAGCTGTTGGTGATCCAAGTTTTAGAAATGACGCAGGTTCATTAGGTACAATTTACGATTCAGGTAGAGCAGCAGGCGGTGTTTATGACGCTGGTGCTGACTCAAACGATTCAGTTGCTATCTATCACAATATAACTTCTGGTTCAATACCAGCAGGTATGTCATTTAATAATGATAACGGAAATATATCAGGTACACCTGACGCTGTAGGTTCAGATACTACGTCTAACTTTACAGTAACAGCTATTGTACAATCAGCTGACTCTGCTATAAGAACAGAAGCAAGAGCATTTTCACTAACAATTAAAGCACCTAACGTTTCATCTTATACATCTGCTGGTGCGTTTACATTTACTGCTCCGTTTTCAGGTAACTACGAGGTACTTGTAGTCGGTGGTGGCGGAGGCGGAGCTAGTTCTGCTGGTGGTGGCGGAGGAGGTCTTGTTTATAAGGCTTCACACCCTATGTCTGCTGGAGGAATACCAGGTTCTGTTGGTTCTGGTGGCGGTGGAGGTCAATCTGGAGGTGATACAACATTCAGTAATATAACTGCTAGAGGTGGCGGACAAACTAACGCTAACGGTGGTGCTAACACAGGTGGTGCTCATCCTCAAGGTACACAATCAGGTTGTCAATCAAACCCATATACAACAACACAAGGTAACGTTGCTGACGGAGGTACTTCTCACGGAGGTAACAGAGGCGGCGGATACAGAGACGGTCACTACTATTGGGGTGGCGGCGGAGGCGGCGGCTCAGGCGGAAACGGAAGTGAGCCACATGGTTGCCCAGGAAACTGTAATGGTGGTGTTGGTGTAGAAATATCAGAATTTAGTACGTTTGGTGAATCAGGATTCTTCGGTGGAGGAGGAAACGGTTCTCAACAAAAATACGATCCAGTAAACCCTTCGGGTGGTGCTGGTACTGACGGTAACGGTAATGGCGCAAACGGAACAGGCGGTGGTAGTTCTGGTAGTGCTTACACAGGCGGTGTTTATATTAGATACTAAATAATATATTATTATATTATGATGAAAATTGCTGAAAATGTAAATGTGTATTGGTCATCTTTACACGAAAAAGTTGAATTTGATAATCTATATAATCTATTTGACACACACTATCAAAACATATCTAAAATAAATCCTAGACAAAACTTATTGTTGTGTCCTGCTGTTTCTCATAAATTAAAAAATACTTTTTTTGTAAAGACACCTATTGATTGTGAATATTCTATAAAAGATAATCAAATAGTACCTTTAACAAAAGATTTTATTGCTACAGAAACTCCACATCAACCTTCACTACAAGATAATTTTCTTTTTTGTTTAGGTTTGTATTATATCTTTTTTACAAGACAAGATATGAATATGACTTTAACATCACCTTTCTTTTCTCAATGTTATTACACAAGATATGCTAATGTTGTACCTGGCACTTTAAATGTAAGTAAATGGTTTAGAAGAATAAACTTAGAATTTAATTGTTATGGTGATACTATAAAATTTAAAAAAGGTGATCCATTAGCATATTTTACTTTTGATACTGATAAAAGAGTTAATCTAAAAAGATTTCATATGTCAAAAAAACTAGATACTTTGTCATCTACTTGTGAAAAATCTAGTGGTTGGGAGAAATGGGTGCCATTATATAACAGATATAAAAGATTTATTAAATCTAGGACTGATAAAATAGTTTACAGAGAAATACAGAAAAACCTCTTATAAATATACTTAGGAGAGAGAAATATGGCAGTCACACAAAAAACAGCAGTTAATTTTTCAATAGATCAAGGCGCTGATTTAAGTAAAGAATTTACAGTAACCACAGACGGTTCTACAGCATATGATATATCTGGTTTAACACTTCAAGCTCAAATGAGAAAGGGCTATGACTCTTCTACAGCAACTGCTACATTTACTGCTTCAATAGTCACTGCTACAAGTGGCATATACAAACTAACTTTAACAAATGAAGATACTGCTGATATAGACGCAGGACGTTATGTGTATGATGTTGAATTAAGACTAGCTGATTCTACTTTAGAAAAAGTACATTATGGTCTAATAACAGTACATCCTGAAGCAACTAAACTGTAATGACCAATTCATTAGAAGATTTTTTTAACAAACTCGCTGGCAAAGACATCTTACAAGAAATGAAAGATGAAGAGCAAGCAAAAAAAGATGCTGAATTAAAAAAACTTGCTGAAGAAAAAGAAAAACAAGAACAACTAGAAACATTAGCAATCAAAGAAAAAGAAAAACAAAAATTATCAGAAAGTGAAAAACTTTTTGCTTTAGAACAATTATTTGGTTTACCTAAATTTAATGAAGTTGCTAAAAAAGAAGTAGATAAAGTTTTACCGTCAACAGCAGAAGCAGAATTACAAGAAACATTAAAAGTATTATCAAGTTCAGTAGAAGAATATCAAAAACAAAAAGTATCTGAATTAGATATTGATGAAACAGATTACAAAAAATATTTAGATTCTAAAAAACCTGTAAGTGAAGATTTATTAGTACAACAAATAGATAAGTTTTTAAATGATACTTATTTTCCTCCTAAAGAAGAAATTTCTACTATTGAAGAAACAATAGACGCTAAGTATTTAAATAAACAAGAAAATGTTTATAAGCCATTAGAACCAGGTCTAGTAGAAGATGTAAAATCTTTTATAGAAACAAAACCTGAAGCAACACCTTACATGAAAAGAAATGTAGGCGACCCTATTAAACCTACTGACAATTATGTAAGTAGAGAAGATGTTTTAAAAACTTTAACTCGAAAAGCAAAATCACTAAGAGAACAATTAGATGGTGGTAGTATATCAATTGAAGAGTTAACAAAAGAGTTTACAAGATTTAAACAACTAACAAGTTTACAACTACAATCACTAGGTGGCGGTGGTGCTGGTGATTTAAAAGATTTAGGTGACGTAGATACTTCAGCACAAGCTGACGGTTTTGCTTTAAAATATAATGCGTCCACAGGCAAATATGATTTTGGCGAAGTAGCCTCAGATTTATCTGCTGTAGATCAAAATATATTACCAGACGCAGACGCAACAAGAGATATAGGTTCAACTTCAAAACAATGGAACAATGGTTATTTTAAAAATGTTTATGTTTCAGGTTCAACTTTAGAAGTTTCAAATGACGCTGTTTTAAAAGGTGATATTAAATTAGGAGAAAACGTAGGTGACTCTACTGAGGATACTATTAATGTTCAAGGTAGATTTATTTCTAGTTTAGAACCTTTAACAACAGAGGTATATAATTTAGGATCACAAAATAAAAGATGGAAAGAATTATTTTTATCTGGCAACACGATTGATTTAGGTGGTTCTCAAATAAGTGGTGATGGTACAGGTGTAATAACTATAGCATCCACAGGTGTTGTATTACCTACTGGATCAAAAGTAGGTACAAAGTCTATCGCAAAATCAGATGCTTCAGGTGTTGCTACTAGAGACGTACCTTTATTTACTGCTTCTGGTGGATTATCTACTGCTGCCGCTACTTTTACAATGGCTGCTACATCTGGTAAGGGAGCTAACGTATTTACATCATTTAAAAAATCAGATGGATCAACAGCAGGAAGAGTAGAGTTATTTTCATTCTAATGGAGAATATATATAAATATTGTATTAAGGAGATTTTATGTCAGCAAAAACACCGATAAGAACCGTATTTGATGATGATAATAATGCCACAGGTTTGGCAGAATATCAATCAGGTGAATTTATCGCATTAACACATGGTGGCTTAGGTGCTTCGTTATCTATCGGTAGTGCTGGTCAAGTATTAAAAGTTAACTCAGGAGCTAGTGCCTTAGAATTTGGTACCGTAGAGGCTGTTTTAAATATAGACGGCATGACTGACGGTACTAGTATTACTGTTGCGTCAAGCGATCAAGTTGCCATTTCAGATGGCGGTACAGAGAAAAGAATTAACGTATCACAATTAGGTCCAGGACTTGCTGGAGTACCTGCTAGTGCTGTAGATTTTTCAAGTGCTACTATTACAGGTGTTACAAGTATAACATCTGGTGGTATTACAATATCAGGTAATCAAATTATTTCAGCTGACTCTAGTATAATAGATTTTGGCGAAAGTGTTAGAATAGATGGTGATTTAACTGTAAATTCTAACGACATAACTTTAACTACAAATACAAGTGGTAATATTTTAGTTGCTGATGGTTCTAAATTTAGTTCAAAAGCTGTATCTGAATTAGGTGCTATTAGTACAATTGCTAGTGATGACGTTTTATTAGCAGTTGATACTTCAGGTGGGGGACTTAAAAAAGTTGCTAGATCAGTTTTAGTATCTGGTCTTGCTACATCTTCAGCAATATCAAATATAGTAGAAGATTCAACACCTCAATTAGGTGGTGATTTAGATGTTAACAGCAATGATTTAGTGTCAACGTCAAACGCTAATATACAATTATTACCTAACGGATCAGGTAAAGTAAATTTAGATGGTAATGGTTCAAGTGGTGGTGTATCTGTAACAGATGGATTAATTGAGATTAGAACAGGAACAGGTAGTGTTGCCGAACAAAGATTTTATTGTGAGTCAAGTAATGCTCACTATACTTCATTGAAATCAGCAGCTCACTCAACATATTCAGGTAACGTAACTTTAACTTTACCTGTAATAACAGGCACACTTGCTACACAATCGTTCTCTATTTCTCAAGCAATTGCGCTTGGTTAATAGTTATAAATATTTAAAAGGATAAACAATGGCAACACCGTCAAGTAGAGCAAATTTAAAAGAATATGCTTTAAGAGCATTAGGGAAACCTGTTATAGAAATAAATGTAGATGACGACCAACTAGAAGATAGA
>MDTB01019617.1_pt1 | contig 11618 bp, 10 predicted proteins | sample 811161 | NCBI WGS metagenome assembly MDTB01 (sample SAMN05326650, study PRJNA326480) | marine metagenome | isolation source: seawater | place: Mediterranean Sea | collected 2009
GTTTGTCCCGCTGCCTCCATAATTTTTCTCATTTGCTCTCCCATGTCATGCTCACCGACAACCAGACATGCTGGAGAATGAGTTAATCGATTTGTTGATCTAACTTCAGAAACTTTTACAGAGAGAATATCCTTTATTTCACTGATTACTTTCTCATCAGCCTTCGAGACCTTTTTCTTGGCATCTTTACCATCCTTGTCTGTTTCACCAGTTATTTCACTTAGATCTAACTCTCCTTTTGCTATATCTTGGAACTGCTTTTTATCATACTCATTCAGATAACCCATCATCCATTCATCTATTCTATCGCTCATTAATAGGACTTCGATATTATGTTTCTTAAATGCCTCCAAGTAAGGACTGTTAGCAAGTGATGTTATACTCTCACCTGTTAGATAATAGATTTTTTTCTGATTTTCGCCCATTCTAGAAATATATTCATCAAGAGTCACGGTAGGCGCTGTATCCTCGACAGAGGAACTACAGAATAAAAACAGCTTTGCAATTTTTTCTTTATTTCCATGATCCTCACTGGGACCTTCCTTAAGGACTACACCAAACTGAGACCAAAATTTCGCGTACTTTTCTTTATCCTTTTTGGCAAGCTTGGAAAGCATGTCAAGCACTCGTTTGGTCAACGCTGATTTCATGCTTTCCACCAATGGAGTTTTTTGCAATATCTCCCGCGAAATATTTAGTGGCAAATCAGCACTATCTAAAATACCTTTGACGAAGCGAAGATACATGGGCAAGAACTGCTCAGCATCATCCATTATAAATGTTCTCTTTATGTAAAGCTTGATACCTCTAGATGCATCACGTTGATAAAGATCCATCGGTGCCATCGAGGGTATATAAATTAAACTTGTATAATCCTGCTTTCCCTCAACTTTATTATGACTCCACGAAATTGGTTCGGCAAAATCACTAGACACATGCCTGTAAAATTCTTTGTACTCATCATCTGATATTTTATTGCGTGGTTTTGTCCAAAGTGCTTGAGCATCGTTTACAGCTGACCATTCAGGCTCGCTTATCACCGTTTCATCATCATTTTCTGATGCAGCGGGTGGATCAATCTTCAGCATTTCAACGGGAATTGATATATGATCCGAATACTTTTTAACAATACTTCTCAACCGCCAATCATTAGCAAATTCTGTCTCATCTGACTTAAGAAACATCGTAACTGTAGTTCCCCTATCATCTTTCATAATAGGTTCAATTTGATAATCAGCCTCTCCTTCACAGGTCCATCTGACTCCTTCAGAACTAGCTAATCCTGCCCGCCTCGTTTCAACAATTACCTTTTTCGCCACTATAAACGAAGAATAAAAACCAACCCCGAATTGGCCTATCAACTGAGAATCTTGCTTCTGATCGCCTGTTAAATTCTTCAAAAACTCAGATGTGCCAGACCGCGCTATGGTGCCTAGATTCTCGATTACTTCAGATTCAGACATGCCAATCCCATTGTCCGATATAGTCACAGTTTTTTCTTTCTCATCAAAAGAAATCCGGATGCATAAATCAGGATCTTTTTCTAATAATGACGAGTCATTTAAAGATTCAAATCTCAGCTTATCGGATGCATCAGATGCATTTGAAATGAGTTCTCGAAGGAAGATTTCTTTGTTTGAATACAAAGAATGTATCATTAAATGTAAAAGTTGTTTTGCCTCAGTTTGGAATCCCAGAGTCTGAGCTTTCGATTTTTTCTTGGCCGACATACTAAAACCTCTTAAAAAATTATTTTTACTTTAGATTCATATATTGGGTATTATTTTGAAATATCAACATCAAAATTTTTAAATCACGGCACTAAGAAATTGCATCTAGCTGTTGCCGTGGGTTTATTCATATCGTCTTGCCATGCTGTGCTGCTTACATTTATTAACTTTCTTCCTTGCCTCAAAACACTGCATCTTGCATACATCTTTTTAAATCTCCCCGGGCGAAGATAATCGATCGAGAAATCCACCACCTTTGGAACTGCAATAATATCTAAGAGGTAAATCGACTCAATAGCAGATGCCAACTCCAAGAATCCTCCAATAACCCCACCGTGGATTGCCGGAAGCGATGGATTACCTATATTTGATTTCTTTTTATCCAAGGTGTATCGCACATTGCCATCTAAAATCTCTGCACTGATTCCTATGAAAGATCCATAGGGAATAACGTCAATAATATCTTGTGGTGTTTGATTAGCACGAGCTTTTTTTGCAATGAATTCGAATTCTTCAGTATCTTTTGTCATCAATTTCTTAACTCTTTTTCAACTTCATAAATGTCGCGACACAATGAGCAATAGGATTGTCTTCTGTATTCTGCCATGCTAGACCTCTGCAGAAAATTACATTTGAGGTATCTTTGTATACTTTTGCAGATACATGAATTGGCTTTTGAGGCTCTGCTGCTTGCATATAATCTAGCCTTAAATCCATCGTTGGTGTCACGGTTGAAAATCCAGAGACAGAAATTGCTGCACAGCCACAGCAAGTATCCAACAAACTCACAATTACTCCACCATGGACTACTCTTGTTATTGGGTTACCTATAACTTCTTCCTTATAGGGAAAAGTTATTTCGACTGAACCTCTCTCAACTCGAGTAAGTTTTAAACCGAGCGCCGCGCCATGTCCAGTTCTCTCCATAGCCAACTTCATAGCAGGTTTAAATACCATTAATTTCAGATCAGAGATCATTTTTATCCTTTAAATTGGCATAAGATTATTTCTTGGATGAATTATTAAAACTCTCGATTACCGCTTTTGGAGCTTGAACTAATTCAATAAGGACGCCTTCTCCACCGAAAGGATGAGTTGCACTTGCTTTCGGATGCACAAAACAGATTTTATGACCGGATGCCCCCTCACGAATTCCTCCGGAAGCAAAATTAACTCCTTTTGAAGATAACCATGATACTGCTACTTCCAAATCATCGACCCACAGCCCTATATGATTAAGAGCTGGATAATCAACTCGAGGACTTCGAGATTTATCTAATGGCTGCATTAAATCGACCTCAATCGCCATATTGTTATGACCGATAGAGCATATATCTTCATCAACATTTTCAGACTCGCTTTTGTATGTACCGAGGAACGTCAAACCGAGAAGATCAACCCAAAGATGCTTAAGTGCAGACTTATCATCTGAACCAACTGCAATTTGCTGCACTCCAAGTATGGAAAATGGACGATTAATTAACTTTTCTCCTAACCGTTTTGGCAATTATACCTTGTTACTAAATCAATACATCTCTTCGAATTTACTAATAAATCTAGATAATAAACTTTCATCTAAGTGATTAATCCCTGCAGCTGCTTTTCGTCCACCTCCACCCGGAAACTGACGACATAGTTCAGAGGCTCCAAACTTGCGATTTATTGGAGCCCTCACACTCACGAGGAAGGCTCTATCTGAATTTTTAATTAAGACAGCATGAGCTAATTCTGGATTTTTATTCGCGAGATGATTACTGAAAACTCCGACTATTCGTTTACTCCAGTTTTCATTTGGCAAAATGTACAATTCAGAAGTTTTTGTAAATCTTTCGGGTTTTAACATCAATGCTTTAGAGAAATCATTCTTGTATGAATCCCTCAGCTTTTGAAAGTGAAAAGAACAATCTGAGATAAAATCAAATGGACTATCGTAAGGTTCAAGTATTCTGAATAGATCTTGAGGCGTAAAATTTAAATCACTCACTGACTCTCCATATCCATTATAGTTAATATAAGTTCCTAACTCTTCAAGAAGTATATTTTGCTCATCAGATAATTCGCATTCAACTGTATGTTCCAAAGCTAAACTTCTCAGATTGTCACCATAACTTCCCACCGCAGCCCATAGCGGCCTTGATCCAGATAAATATTTGTTCATCAACGCACTTGTCGAAGTATTTGCAGATTCGTCAATAATCGCCGTTAAATTTTTATTTACTGGTATTTTCCCCGCAAAATGGTGATCTACATATAGAACTGAAGAGCCATTGATTAAGATATGTTTGAGATAACTTCTATTTTTGTCTAAAGAGATATCTAGCACTGTAATATGGCCCTGAGAATTGGCCGGAACATATTTAAGAAGATCAATCTCTCGTTTGACCCCACTTATTAGCTTTGATTCACATGGAAATGTCTGACGCAGCTGCAATAATGCGCATATGCCGTCAGCATCCCCATTAAAAACATCGTACTTCATTGGATACCACTATCTAAGATCGATAAAATTTCATAAGAATCTCTGCTACTTCAGGGCGAACTATCTCCTCAGGAGGCATCTCACCTCTTGCCAGCAAAGCTCTCAAATTCGTTCCAGACAGAGTTACAAAATCGTCAGGGATATGATCATCAACTTCATTTAACATAACCACCCTTTCCAATTTTTTTGAATACGCAGTATGGTCTGCATTAAAAATTTTAATTTTTAAGTCAGCGCTTATTTGCAACACATCAAATATTTCTTGAGCCTCAAAGTCTCCATAGAAGCCGCCCACTCCAGCATGATCTCTCCCAACTATCAGATGAGTTGCTCCCATATTCTGCCTTATTATGGCATGCAACAAAGCTTCTCTAGGTCCAGCATATAGCATATCAAATCCATAACCAGAGACAAGGACTGGAATCTTATTGAAGTAATGGTCCACCATTGTCTTTATGCAGTCATCCCTGACACTAGCAGGTATATCACCGTCTTTAAGTTTACCCAATAACATATGAATAATGAGTCCATCTGCACCAATTCTATCGACAGCGAGTTTGCACAAAATCTCATGAGCGCGATGCATAGGATTCCTAGTTTGAAAAGCCACCACCTTATCCCACCCAGCATTCATAATATGCTGTCTAATTTGTTTAGCAGTCCGAAAGGTATCGGGATATCTTTCGGGAAAAGAACTCAAATCAAATATCTCTAACGTTCCAGATATAAGATAATTACCAAGACTTTTGAACTTTTTAACGCCAGGGTGAGAGAGATCATTAGTCCCAAAAATACCGAGGATCATCTCTTCAATATCATTGTTTGTTAAGACTTCAATATCGGCGACATTCATCAAAGCAAGACAAGGTTTATTTTCTCTAGAGGGATCCAAAAGCGCTATCTTTTGACCTGACTCAAAGTCTGGTTTTGATTGCACTAAATTAATTATAGGAACTGGCCAAAACAATCCATCAGGAAGTCTGAATGTTTGACAAACCGACTTAGCTTCTCCAAAACTCATAAACCCTTTTAGCGGATTAAAATATCCAGATCCAAGCATCACCACATTTGACAGAGCAGGATCATTTAATATCAATTTCGGTAAATTCTTGAGTTTATCTGACTCAAACGGTGAATTAGAGAGAGGAATCTGTAATTCAGACGTTCCATGAGGTTCTATCAGTTCTTTCATTAGTTTAGTCACATTTCTTTTGATGAAGAATAAATTGTTTAGATGATGAGGTCATGTTCCGACAAATAACTAAGCACTGCTTTTACTTCGTCATCTAAACTCATTTTGTCCGAAATGAGATGTATTTCGGGGTTTTTGGGTGCCTCATAAGGATCATCAATACCAGTAAAATTTTTTATTTCTCCTCTTCTTGCCTTTTTGTAGAGACCTTTAGGATCCCTCTTTTCCGCAGACTCCAGAGTACAGTCAATAAAGATTTCTACAAAAGTTAGTCCAGAATCCTCATGTATTTTTCTTACCTCTTCTCGATCTTTATTATACGGACTGATAAAACTCGCTAAAGTAATGATTCCAGCATCTGTAAAGAGTTTCGATACCTCTCCAATCCTTCTGATGTTTTCCTTCCTATCATCAGCGGAAAAGCCAAGATTTTTATTAATACCAAGCCGAATGTTATCTCCGTCTAGTCTGTAACTTAATATTCCTTTTTCGAAAAGTGAACGTTCTAACGCTACAGCAATCGTACTTTTACCACTACCCGATAATCCAGTCATCCACAATGTTGCACCTTTCTGACGAATTAGTTTATGCCTGTCTTGCATGGAAACTTTGCCATCATGCCAACTGACATTTGTCGACTTTTGATCACTCATGATTAATTGAAATGAATTTTAGAGAGCGCAATATTAACTTTATTGGACCATGATGTAAAAATAATACACAGGGCAGCTGTGATATATTTAGCTTCGGATCTAAAAAACTTGCGAGAAGCAGCAATGAGCACACTAAATAATTTAAAAATTCTTGATTTCACAACCTTAATTCCAGGTCCATTCGCAACTATGATGATGGGCGATATGGGCGCCGATATTCTTAAAGTCGAATCACCCTCACGGACAGATCTTGTTAGAGCAATGGGCCCATTTAATAATGGATCCTCTACCTGCCACTCTTTTGTGAACAGAAACAAAAGGTCAATAAGTCTTGATTTAAAAAAACAAAAATCTATTGAAATTATTAAACGCTTAATCTTGGATTTCGATATCATTATTGAACAATTTCGACCAGGTGTAATGAAGCGACTTGGCCTAGACTACGAGAGCTTAAAAACGATTAATTCAAATATAATTTATTGCTCGATCACCGGCTATGGCCAGACAGGTCCATACAAAAATAAAGCAGGCCATGATAACAACTATTTATCAATCTCAGGAACCAATGGCTACTCTGGCAAAGTAAATCAGCCAAGTCCGATAATGGGTTTGCCTATCGCTGATTTGGCAGGAGGATCATTACATGCAGTTATTGGAATATTAGCTGCAGCCAATTATCGAAATAACAATGGATCAGGCCAATATATAGATATTAGTATGACAGATTCAATGTTTGCAATGAATGGGATTTTTGGGTCTCAATTTCTGGCGGCAGGTCAAGAACTGGCTCATGAGACGACTCATATTAATGGCGGATCATTTTATGGATACTATCAAACAAAAGATAACAAAGTTATATCGGTTGGTAGTCTTGAACCAAAGTTTTTGATGAAGCTATGCGCTGCATTGGAAATAAGTGATCATATAGGATCTGCGTTAAGCAATAATGCTCACGAACAATTTAAATTTAAAGATTTAGTTGCGAAAAAAATAAAAGAAAAAGACATGTCGCACTGGGAAAAAGTCTTTGAAAATGAAGACGCTTGTGTCGAACCAGTAATTTCTTTTCAAGAAGCGTGCGAGAATACTCAAATACTAGCGCGAGAGATGATTACCACAGTATCTCATCTTGACGGGGGCGAAGAAAATCAAGTTAGTAGTGCCATAAAATTTTCAGATTCAAAAGCCCGATATGACTATTGTGGTGTTCCAATCGGTCTTCATACAAAAGAGATACTGAAAGAAATCAATTTTTCTGACGAAGAAATCGAATCAATGATAAACAACAATGAAATCCAATGATTGATACTTCCTTAAATTGTTATTTTATCAAAAAATACGGTTTTTCTGATAAACCCAACTTTTACTAAAACTTTGATATCACCATCATCGGTAATCTCGGCTTTCATTGGATGAAAGCGCCCAAGCTGAGGCACATATATTTTACCGGAAAAGTAGCTTGTCTCTGAGCTCAATTCAATGAATAAAAACTTTCCTACCGAAGACGAATCATCATCATTCTTGGTAATAATGCCTGATCCTGAGCCCTCATCTGACACTATTTTAATCCAAACTGGTTTGTCTCTATGTTTCCATTCACCGTGTAAATCAGATAACTCAACTCCATAAACGCCGCTTGCACTGCAAAAAGCAAAGAAGATCCAACTCAGGAAAGAAATATTTCTAAAGCTTTTTAGACGCATATCAAGTCTACTCACTATTCAAAATATTCTCAAAATTCTCACTTGGCAGAAGCGTTTTATTATCATTTAAGTCACGATAATACTGAATCTTTTTAAATATCTTTTCAGATCCGAGGTTTTTACCGTAATACATTGGACCACCGCGATAGGCAGGCCATCCAAATCCATGCGCGTATACCACATCAATATCACTATTTCGACTAACAATGCCCTCTTCTCTAATTTTCACACCCTCATTGATCATTGGAATTAAACATTGATCTAAAATCTCCTCGTCAGTAAATGCTCTGCTACTAATACCCTTTTGTTCCGCATACTCTTTTATAAGTTTCGCAGATACTGAAGATATTTTTGCTCTTCGGTTCTCATCATAGTCATAAAATCCTTTCGCATTCTTTTGCCCTAGACGATCCGCTTCACAGAATTTATCAACAAGTAAAAATTCGTTTGTTAATGCTTTCTCCCATCCTAAATCCAATCCTATTAAGTCTGCAGTTTGAAAAGGTCCCATTGGAAATCCAAATTCAACCATTAATCGGTCGATTCTCTCGATATCAACCCCCTGCATTGCCATCAGCATCGCTTGTTGTTGCCTAGCAAATAGGATTCTGTTGCCCACGAAACCTGGGCATACACCTACCAACACCGGAATTTTTTTAATTCGCTTTGCCAATCTCATGCATGTTTTGATTATACTAAGATTAGTCTTTTCTGCTCTGACCACCTCCAGCAAGCGCATAACATTCGCAGGTGAAAAGAAATGAAGTCCAATTACATCTTGGGGACGACCACTCGATTCTGCTATTTCGTTCAAATCAAGGGCGGATGTGTTTGAAGCTAGAACTGCATTTTCCTTCGCTAATTTAGCAATCTTTCCAAATATATCTTTCTTTAATTCCATATTTTCGAAGACCGCTTCAATAATGAGATCAGATTCAGATACATCATTTATATTTAATGACATATCAATATAATCAAGTCTCTTTTTGACCTGAGCGTGACTTAACCTACCTTTTTTCTGAGAACTTTGATAATTTGCTTCAATATTTTTCTGGCATCTAACAAGAGATTGCTGATTACTTTCAATAATGGTGACAGGCAACCCTGCATTCGCCATACTCATTGCAATGCCAGCTCCCATTAGACCGCCACCGACAACCGCTACTTTTTGCACTTCAAGATCGACAACCTCTCGAGTTATATCAGGAACTTTGTTTGCGAGTCTTTCAGCAAAAAAAAGATACTGTTGGGCTTTAGATTGATCACCCTCCATGAGTTCTTCAAATAGTTCTCGTTCAAACTTTAATCCATCTAAAAACGGAAGCTGGCAGGTAGCTTCAACACTACGGATATTGTATTGCGGCGCTAGATAGCCACGATTTCGCTTATTTGCATGTTTTTTATATTTATTGAACGTGTCATCCAACCCTGAATATTTAGTTATTGGATTTTCCTGAAGTCGAATAGATGGATGTGAGCAATTTGATTTGATTTTTTCTTCAAGAAATTTGATTGAGCTAGAAAGTAGGTCCTCAGAGGTTATTTTATCGATAAGACCGCATTCTAAGGCTTCATCTGCCCCGATGGGATTACCAGAGGTAACCATGGATAAAGCCTTTTCTATTCCTATTAATCTGGGCAACCTCTGAGTACCGCCCGCACCCGGAATCAAGCCCAAATGAACTTCGGGTAATCCAAATCTTGCACTCGGTGTTGAAATACGATAATTGCAACATAAAGCAGTCTCCAAGCCACCTCCCAAGGCAGTGCCATGCAATGCAGCCACAATGGGCTTTTTGATGACATCTAAATATTCTAACAATTCTGGTAGATCAGGATCTCCAGGAGGCTTTCCAATCTCACTTATGTCAGCACCAGCTATAAATGTTCTTCCTGAGCAATTTACAATAATTCCCAATACTCCATCGCTCTCCGAGGCCTCTTTCAATGATACGAAAAGTCCTTTTCGAACTGGATAACTTAAGGCGTTTACAGGAGGATTATCCACAGTGATTACTGCAAACTGCTTAACAATTGCATAATGAACTGCTTTATCAGCTCGACTCATAATCTTTTCCTTTAAGTTAATATCTCAGCTTTATTAAGCTATTTGTTCATTTATTGTTTTAGCTATTGTCCAGAGTCGATCCTGTCCCCATCCAAGGCTTAATATTTTATCTCCTTTGAATAATCTGAAACTTGGAACTCCCCATAGATCACTCTCATACATAGATAAGCGGTTATCCTCTAGCTCATCATGCCACTTTGAATTACCAATAATACCTTTCGCGTGTGACCAATCTAAACCAGCCTTATCTAATACATATTTAAAATTCTTTTGTTTAGTAAGATTCTTCCCTTCAACAAATGCAGCGCTAAGAAAACTAGATAATAATTGGTTCGCGCGTCCACAGTCCCTTGCCCAAGAGTATAATGAATAACAATTCCTAACAGGTTCTCCAATAGGATCATAGAAGTTTCCAAAAGATATTCCATTTGCTCGAGCCTCTCTTGCAACATCCATCATAATATAGCGGCTTTTATCAAGAGTAAGCGGAACTCCTCTCATAACCATTGGAAGAACTGGACGCACCGATAGCTTTAAATTGCATCTCTTCGAGAAATCCAGAACTCTATCAAAAATCAAAGCGGTATATGGACTTCTCATTGATGGGAAAAATTCCAGAAAAAAATCATTTTTAGACTTTAATTTAGGAAAAGTAACCTCCTTCTTTGGTGCAATAAAAACCTCTTTTTTTTCACTAATGTCGAGAGCTAATTCCTTTAATCTGGATTCCAAATGATAGAGTCTATCAACGCCCCAATACCATTCATCCCCATAATAAAACATAGCGGCAGAATAATGCCCAAGCTGATTTCTTTTCGCATTATTCTCATTAATGATCATCGAATGTTCCATATCATCGGAACTTACAAACTCTTCGAAAAACCTTTTTAGGGTATCAAGGTCGCCACCCCATAGCGCTGTGCTTATACTAGAGAGGTTATTTATAAACTCCTCATCATTCATGGCTACCAGAACAGTCTGTGCTAAATCAATCCATTTGTCGTTTGGAGGTATAGCACCATTAGGGAATAAAAGATCATAATGTGGTGCTATATTCTGAGCATCTTTAATAGATAGCTTTCGAAGTAACTCAGGCTCTGGAATACTTGCATCAGTAACTTGTGATACAACATTGCATCTGATCTGAACATCATATTTGTCCTTAAAACTTTTTAACAATTGCGCTGCTAAATGACTGTATGGGTCATCAACCTGATGAAAATACTCAATTACGTGAGGTTGACGAAGATTTTTGCGCTTTTTCTCAAACTTTAATCGTTTGTATTGAGAATATTTATAACTGGCCATCTTTGTACCAATCTTTGATCCCAAAAATCTTCTAATTGGGCTTGGATCCATTGTTGATGTGCCACCTTGCTCCGGAAACTTATCATCCATGGGAAAATAATCTCTCACATTGTGTTCCATCTAATACTTTGAAGATTGTCTGCTTATCTTTATCTGACAATTTATAAAATTCATCTCTAATCCATTGCAAACATTTTGCCTGATATGAGAACGTATTTTGAGTCCAAGTTGTGTGATCAATCAGTGTAAACCATTCTTTTTTATTTTTGTCATGGGCTTCATTATTTGCTAGGAGCGCAGGTACATAGAAGCATCCAATCTCAGTTAATAGCTTTTTAAAGGTGGGAGATTCAAGATCAATATCCCATCCATCATCTCTCGTCTCAATGCCACATTGATCCTCCATCAATGAGGTCCAAGAGACGACTCGCGGAGCAAATTTATGAGCAAGTGCTCTTGGAGTTGGATCAAATCCTATCAGTTGA
>MDTB01030096.1_pt1 | contig 11618 bp, 10 predicted proteins | sample 811161 | NCBI WGS metagenome assembly MDTB01 (sample SAMN05326650, study PRJNA326480) | marine metagenome | isolation source: seawater | place: Mediterranean Sea | collected 2009
ACGCTAGATTTGTGAGCGGAGTAAGTAGCAGAACTGATTACTTAATTAGCTCTAGAAAAGACACTAGCAAAGCAAAAAAAGCAAAAGCATTTGGTACTACAGTTATTGATGAAAATGAAATGATTGCTTTTATCAAAGCTGGTAATTTCCCTGTTAAAAGCGTTTAGCAGGGAAACTTACTTCTTTGAAATAAGTTTGTAATATTGATCAACTCTTTCAAGAAACTTATTTTGATACTCTATAAGTTTTTCATCTTTAATTCTAAAAATTTGAAAAACCAAATCAGTAGTAGCTAACAAAATAACTCCTTGAGAAATATTTGAGCCATATACTTTGTTATGGGCCAGACTATAACCGCCCAACTGAGTATAGTAATTTTGTAAAGAATCGTAACTTTCTTTCATGATTGAATTTTTCTGTTTGAAATCAATTACACTGTGTACACCTGAATACATACCAATTAAATCACTTGATCCTGCAAACCCTTTTGATCCAGGATAATAAAGAACACATTCAACACCGTGAATTTCTTCTAGCTTGTCCCTAAGCCCTTCTTCTATTATAAGATCAGACATCATCCTAGATTTTGATTTTTCTTTTTCATCTTCAAATAAATTTAAATTATCTTTGCCCAATAAAAACTGTTCTATGTTGGAGTGCATCTCACTTCCTCTTTTAGCAGCTTCTCTTGAAATAGCTGACGACTCTGCTTCTCCAACACGCGATTTCCATGCGGCAAGAGACTCTTTTTCTTGATCTGTTTTAGTCATCTCGATAATAGATGTAACTGATGGAAGCATCTGATTTTTTAATGCATAGTGTCTAAACCCCTTATGGACACTTCTTGTAGAACTTGGATAATTATATTTTTTATTCCATTTCATAACTATTTCCTAGAGTATTTCTTTTTTACTATCAATCGCAATACTTATAATTTAAATTTATCATTAATTATGGAAATTAAAAAATTTATAGAAAATCTTAAGCCAACTTACGATAACGCTTATGGAGATAATTTAGGTAAAGATTTTTACTCTCCTTGTTTAGAAAACTGTAAACAATACAAAAGAATGACAGGGGAATTCCGAAGCAGTGTAATTTTTGATTGGGGAAAAGCTCTTTTAAAAATTTTAGACAATGAAGATGAAAAATGCATAGTCAAAATAATAGCTAATCCAAGTTTAAATGCTTTTGATGCTGAGGCACTAAAAAAAACCATAGAAATGAAAGATGATAATTTTTGGAATGAAATCAGTGATAAAATTTATGAAGATGCAAAATTATTAGTAAATAAAGATTTAGAAAAACAAGATGAAAGAGATATTAAATTAAAAATATTTGCTTATTTGGTAGCAAAAAAAAAAATTAATTCTCAAATTTGGTTTTCCTAGACACATTGAAAATCCAGGTATGTTTCATTGGAAAAAAGGCATGTTTTATTTTGATGAAGGTCTTAAAGTTGGGTTTAACGGGGGTCCAAATGAAAGTCATGGTGGACATGAGAGAAATATAGAGGGTATTGATGTATTTACCAACATCAACGGAGAAGATGTACACATAAACGACTTCGAATATAAATTTGATTTAGCTTGGGATGACAAAGCACCTGGTTTTCAGACAAAACCTTTATCAAAGAAAACACTTGATAAAATAACACTAGAAGCGCCCAAATCAAAAAAAGAAATTCAAAACATTATTAGAAAAGCTTTTGAAAAAAATAAGGATACGCTTGGTGATTTACTGGACGAAGATCAGATTAAAAAATTAAAACAAATTAGCTCACTAAATGTTCAGGAAAAAGAAACCCAAGTTGACTATTTAGAGATAAAAGATGAGAAATGGAGATTTCAAAAAGAAGCTAGAGAAGCATTTATTATGAATAAATGGGGACTTTTAGAAATGGCTACAGGAACTGGCAAAACAAGAACTGCACTTTCTATAGCTACACAATTAATTAATGAAAAGAAGATTAACAAAATAATTCTTCAAATGTATGGCTCAGATTTAATTAAACAATGGCATCAAAATGTAAACAAATGGATTTTTTCAAAATTAGATAGAGAGATTAATTTGTTGGATGATGAAAATGAAGATATGGATTTTTTTTTATTAAATTATAAAAATGATGATGTAGATTTTATTATCGTAAGACAGAGTAGATTACCAAATTTACTTGATCAAATTAAAGATTTTGACCAATCAAAAACTTTAATAATTCATGATGAGGTACATGACCTTTTTGCCGAAAAGATATCCGAGCAAATTATAGGTAAACAAAATAAATTTGGTTACAAACTGGGTCTATCTGCAACAATTCGAGAAAAATATAACAAAGAAAGAGAGAGATTATTATTTAATGAAATACAAGGTGGTGGAGAAGACCCAGTGTATGAATACGGTCTAGAAAAAGCAATTAAAAATGGAATATTAGCTGAAATGAATTTAATTTATTATGAATATAAATTGTATGATGACGAAATAGCTAAAATCCAACAAGCTTATACTCAACACAAAACAGATTTAGAAGAAGGGATGCCAAAATGGAAAGCAGACGAAAAAAGAAATACTAAAATCGCAGATGTTAGAAAAAATGCTAGAAACAAAATAGAAGTTTTTGAGGAAAAACTTAATGAAATTTTACCTCATTTAAAGAGAAGTTTCATATTTGCAGATGAGAGTGACTATGGAGATAAATTACTAAATATATTGGCTCACAAAATTAATGTAAGAACTCACTATGGAAATAATGATAAAAATAATTTATCTAGATTTTCAAATCATGAGATCGACTGTATAATAAACGTGATGAAACTATCTCAAGGGATAGATGTGCAAAGCCTTAATTCTATAGTACTATTTGCAACTCCAAAAGAAAGACAGTTCAAACAAAGATTGGGTAGAGTTTTGCGTACGGATCCAAATAATTTAGAGAAAAGAGCAACTATAATAGATTTTTTTGATAAAAAGCAGATGGAAGAAGAAAAAGGATCTGACTATAATAGGTATCAAGATCTATTAGAATATTCACAATATAAAAAAGAAATTAATGAGCATTGATACTAAAATAATTGAAATTTTAAAAAAAAAATTAGCTAATGAAAATCAAAATGATGGGATCTCCAAAGTATTAGAAAACTGGCTTAAAGAATTAGATGATGGAAAAAAAGATTTAAACCAAGAAGATAAAATCAAAGCGATCCTAGATAAGTTGAATGTCTGATATAATTAATAATGTAAAAATTACTGGTTGGTCTTATAGAGGATTAAATGTTCCTGATTATGATATAAATTTAGAAGATCCTAATCAGGATAGAAATTTTTCTCTAATTCTGCAGTTAAGTGGTCAAGGTAAAACAACAACTTTAAATTTATTAAGATATTCTTTTTATAATTTTTTAGATGAAATCGAAAATAAACAAAAAAGAAAAGAAGAGTTTGATGCTTTAAATAATAAAGAAAACCCAAACAACAAGGGTGAATTTAAATTATTCTTAAAATTAAATAACACTATAAATTACACTATAGCTTTAAACTTTGATTTCAAAAATTATAAAATAAATTACTTTACAACGCGGGGTGACAGAGAAGGAAATGAGCCAGGTCTTAATTTACCTGAAGGATTAAAAGACCATATATCTGCTGAATTCATAAAAAAATCATTTTTTAATCTTGAACTTGCAAACGAATTATTTGATGAACAAGAAAAAGAAACTGATAAAACTATAATTAATATTTGCAAACTTTATTTTTTAGATAAAATTGGAAATTCATTTGATTTATATAAGAAAGAATATGAGTCAAAAACTGGAAATCTCAAAATAAGCAAGACTGAATTAAAAGAATTAAAACACACCAGAGATAAAATCGAAAAACAATTAGAATTGGTAACTCAAAAAGAAAATGATTTTTTAGAAACAAGAAAAAAATTAAAAAATGAACTTAACTTATTAGAAAATGAAGAAAAAAAAATTAGGCAATCTAATGAAAAAATAGATGAAAAATTAACTGCTGCGGAAAATGCGATTAGGAATTGTGAAACAGAGTTGTCAGATAGTTTTTTAAACTGTTATAATTTTTTAAAAAATCCAATGCGGTTTTGTGACGAATATTTTAATAGCCTTAATAATTTTGAGCAGAATTTAACTAAAATGGGAATACCAAAAAGTGTTGGGGAATCATTTTTTTCAGAATTAATTGAATCTGATGAATGCTTGTGTGGTCATCACATGAACCAAAAAATGAGAGAGAATATTAAAAAAAATAAATTTAAGTTTCTGACAGACGAAACATACAACGTACTAAACCCCATAAAAGTTAAAATTACAGAAACAAGAAATGTTGAGAGCCAAGAATTTGAAAATTCTTTTCAAGAGTTAACAAAAAAAATGGGTGATTTAAATAGAGCAAAAACTAAGTTAACAAATGTAACTGAGAGTATTAACCAAGAAAGAATAAGTGAGATTAGAGAGAGAAAAATTGAGTTAAAACATGAATTAGAGCCAATTAACGAATTTTTAGAAGACACTTTAAATCAAAAATGGCAAGACACTGATACCCCAAATACTGAAAGTAAAAAATCTCTAGAAAAACAACTTACCAATATTAAAAAAGAAATTGAAGAAGCAACAGATACAGTTGAACTTGGAAGAAAAGTTGAATTAATTAAAAAATATTTAGCAGAGATAAAAAGAGATTCACTTGACGAAATTTCAAACGATATTATCGAAAAAATTAATAAAGAAGTGCCAAGAGTTTTAAAATATGAACCAATTTATGTAAAAAATATTAAGGATAAAATAACTTTTAAGGATAGAAGTGGTGCTTCACAAGGTCAAAAAGTTAGAATTACATATTTATTTTTAATTGCTTTGCTTAATAGATCTAGTCTTAAATTTCCTTTAATTGTAGATAGTCCAGCGACTGCTATCGATGATCTAAGCAAAGAAGAGGTAGCAAAATCATTAGCAAATTATATCAAAAGTCAATACATTGCTTTTTTACTTACTCCAGAAAGAGATGATTATGCAGATGTGCTAGACGAACAGCTTAATAACAATATAAATTTAATTGTTGCGTTTCCCAAAAATGAATTTACTAAAAATTTAGTTGAACAAGCTAAAGAGTTTCCTAACAATACAGAAATCGACAAATGGAGTAATGGGGTTATTTCTTATAATAAAGATTTTTTTTATAGTTTTAGAGGAAGATCAAAAAGAGAAAATTAATTATGGAAAGATTTTGGCAAATAAAAAGTAAAAAAAATGATTCAAATTTTTTTCAGCATGGTTGAATTTAATAATGCAATTAAAAAGAAAAAATCAAATGATCAAAGATTGTTTAGTCCATTCAAAGAAAGTCTAGATTTATTTTATCTAAGTTTATTAATTGGATTAAAACATAACATTAAGAGTGATACTGATAACTATGAACTTGGTGAACTAACAGATGAATGGACAAAAGACCTTTCGGAAAACTCAAATGCTAAAGATTATATAATTGCAATATATTTGACTGAAATAACAAAAAATATTCAAAATGATAAAAGCAAAATTAAGTTAACATTAAACAAAGTTTTAGATAGTAAAAAAAAAGACTTCCCTATCAAAAGATGGGTTAAAAGAAATTCACGAATTTGCTTTTGGAGGTTATGAAAAAATTATTGAAAAATTCAACTATGAAGCACCAAGTTCAATTGTATCATTTTTTTCAAATTATAAAGAACTATTAGATAAAACTAATTAGATAATTTTAATAGGATAAACCTTATTTTCATACAAAACTCCTTTAGAGGATTCATTTATTTTGACCAAGGTTCTTGGATAAGCAATAGTTTTTAAATATTTTCCTAGTCTATAAACTTCTATATAATATTGTTTTTCATTTTCTATAAAATGACATTCAATTTTCTTATATGATTTAGACATCAAGTCTATTTTTGCCTTTTTAAAATCTTTACTTAGTTTGGTGCTTGATAAAATGTATGTAGCTTTATCTATTCTCTGAAATAGAGGAGAAAATTGTATCATCATAGTTAATGAGGGTTCTGATACTTCATATTCTTTTGAAAACTCTTTAAGGTTAGTCCAATTAAGAATTGGTCCAAATTTGTTAAAAATATCGATAACTTTTTGCTCATTGGGAGCAATAATATTTCCTTTATAGCCGTCATATTCAGATAATTTAGATTTTGGTGAATTAAATATTATTCGTTCATTTTCAACATAACAATCAAAGCAATGATTACAAAATTCAACAAAAACCTCTTTGTTATAAGTAATTTTATCTAACCTATGATGTTTTTTTAATTTATTAAATAAATAATTTATGTCAGTTTCTTTTGTCACCATCGCTGCTTTAGAAATCAAATTTGATAAACGATTTCTATTTGAATAAAATGTGAACCAATTTTCACTTTGATCTAACCATTTAAAAAAGATAAAGTTTGAACAAACTTTTTGATTGTTTCTTTCTTAATTTTATTAGAATTTATTTCCTCAAATTTAAGTATTTCATCAATTGTGAATAGACCAAAATTAGATATTTTTTTCTTTATATTTTTCATAACTTCTCTGAATGAATTATTTACAGTTGCTTTTGATATAACTTTTATTTTATTAATTTTGGATACATAAAAATCTTGCTTCAGACTGAAACTTTCATAAAAATCTTGCAGCCCTTTAAAATCCCACTCAAGGTTTGTAAGTCCTTTATCTTTTAATATTCTATTAAATTCAATTTCTGTAATTGGAAGCGACTGATCTAAAATTTCAAAAATCTTATCTAAAATTGGGGTAATTGGTTTTGAAAATTTTAATTTTCTTAATCCATAACTTTCATTTTGTCTTATACGTTCTCTAGTTACATTATATTTTTGACCAATTATCTCTAATGTTTTTGCTGGTGAACCATCTAAACCAAATCTACTATTTAAAACATCAATTACTCTATCCTTAATTGAAATATCTTTTTTTGATATTTGAATTGCTTCATTTAAAACTCTTTTTAATTCTATCTCTAATAATTTATCTTGATCAATTAACTCAAATTTTTTTGTTTCCGAAACTTCTTCTCTTAATTCGTCTCGTAATTTAATTACAATATCTTTATCCCAAGGGTCTAACTGATCACCAAAATCTAAATTTAAATTTATTAAATAATCTTCAATTTCTAAAATAGATTTGTAGCCAAGAGCTCTAATTTTAAATAATTCTGATTTATTTAACATAATTATATCGCCCACATAATTACAACCTAAATTAAATAAAGCATTTTTTGCTCTTAAAGGTAATGGAATTTCGTTAAAATCTTTTATCAATTCTAGAAGTAATGTTTTTGAAACTTCTGTCCATTCCTTATTTTCTGGTTCTACTGTATTATTATTTTCCTCAAAATTGATTGGTTCTAAATTCATACCTAGGTATAAAGAAAAATCCTCTAATATATTTTTAATTTCTTCAATACTTGTCCTTCCCATGTTAGGAAAAGATTTTAAATCATTTTCAGTATAAACAATTAATTCACCTAGAGTTTTAATTCCTTGATTGGATAGAGAGTTTATTGCACGAACAGAAAACTCTAAATCTTTTAATTCTATAGATAGTTTGTCTTTATTTTCTAACTTAACAAAGGCTTGGTAATTTCTCTTTTTTAAAAATATTTTTGTCAATTTTTTTAAGAATTTGTAAAGGCCATCAACCCAGAAATATCTTTTAACTTGTTAGTATAAATAATATTTACACCTCGGTTCACGTGGGCGTATAGGTATTTAGTTAGATTTTTCTTATCTATTTCAACTTTATGGGTAACCAAATTATTGATTAAAAGCTGCGTATATATTGGTTTATTTTTACCAAATAGGACGTCGTAATCTATTTCTATTCCATCCAATTTCTCCTCTACTTCTCTAGGTAGGGCAGTTTGTTTGATAGATAAACAAAAAGCCCATCTACAAATAATATTCCAATTGGGTATTCCAGTAAGTGTCTTAATTCTTGTTAAAGAATTTTTAATATTGGTTGAGGTTCTTAGTACGTCTAGATCAATATCCATTAGAAAAAATAACCCTCCGATAATTTACTACCACTTAATTTCTCATCATATTCAATTTTGTAAGACCTTGATAAATATGGAGAAATAAACTTGTGATATTTTTTATTAATCTCCTCATCTGTTGACAGTAAGATTACTTGTTTAGATGCAGTTGGAAAATATTGTTCTACTAAATTAAATCGATGTTCACTATCTAATCTTCCCAAAGGAGTATCAATAATAGTTGGTGCTGCACTATTGGATGCTTTTGCAAGTCCCCATAGAATAGCCACTGCAAGTAATTGTCGTTCACCTGCTGAAAGATCCTCTGTATTTATCTCAGTATCTTTATTGTCTGAAATTTTTAAATCAAATTCGATTGTATCAATTTTAATTGATTTAATAAAATTCTTCTTTCGATGTAGACTTTTGAAGCAATTTAAAATTAATTTTTCTAATCTTTTAATGTGATAATCTAGTGCTTTTACATGAAAAGAACTCAAAACATCTTTAACTTTAATTGAGTAATCAATAAATCTTTTATTATCTAAATTATCAATATCTTTTGCTGTTTTCCTTTCATATTCTTTTTTAAGATCAATATTTAATTTTATCAAAGGACCGTTTGATCTTGCACGTTCTTCTCTTAAAAGATTCATTTTGGTAATTAAAGTTTCTTCTTCTTTTTTAAGTTTTTTAGATTTCTCAATTAAAGGTTTAATTTCATCATCACTTGGTATTTTATTTATCAACTGACTAACTTTTTCGTATTCTTCATCTAATTTAATTTTTTTAGATGTTAATTTATCTATATCTTTTTTCGTATTCGGAAGATTTTCATTAAGTAAAAAATTTGTTTCAAATGGATTGATACTTTTTAATAAAAATTCAGTCTTTTGATTATTTGTATCTTTTTTGATTTTTTGTTGATCACTAAATTTTTTAAATTTACTTAGATAATCTTTATCTGAACAATTTTTTTCAGAAAATTCATTAAATTGATCTACTAACTGATTAATTTTTTCCTGTATAATTGACTGATCTGTTGAAGAATTGTGTTCTTTAGATTGTAAATTAATTTCATTTAGTTCTTTTTCTACAATAAGTAATGGTGCTTCACTTGCTGCAACTTTGACTAAATCTTCTTGCAAAGTTTTTCTTTTTTCATCAATTTCTAATTGTTCTTTTTCATATTCTTTTTTCTTATCATAGTAAGCTACCCCTTTTTGGGATAGTTCTATATCTAGTTCTCTCGTCTCATATTTTACTTTTGTTAATTTATCTTCTTCCTTAACTATTTTCTCATCTACAACTTTGATAGCTTTTTCATATTCTTTGATCTTTGCTTCCATTTCCTCAATTACTTTTTTTTCATCATCATCTTTTATTTGAAGGGAAGATCTTTTCTGAAACTCATCAACGTCAACATTTAATTGGTCTACTATCTCAAGGCCTAACAATGAATTAATGGCTTTTTTCAATACTTTTTTAGATTCATCTAAGTCTGCCAATTGTTCGATCTTTTCTCCGTCAAAAAAGAATAAAGAAGCAACTCTTGAAGGTAAAATCTGATCAACAAAATTATCCCAATCTTTAGTGATGTCTTTATCGTATTTATCATCAATAAAAACAAAGAACTCCTCTTTCATTTTTTTTCCAACTAACTTCCAGTTCCTTGAGATTTTGAACTTTTGTTTTTTACCTTTATATTTTCTATTAAAGGTTAGTTCTATTTGTGCACCCTCATCAAAGTTCTTTTTATTGATATTTTTAATTAAGAAGTTTTCATAAGAAAGCTTTTGTGAATAAAAGTAATTTGAAAATTTACCATAAAGGACAAAATCTATTGCTTGTAAAAATGTAGTTTTACCAGAACCATTAAGAGCCCCAATTAATATAACTGGTTTTTTTGATTTTGTGCTTAAATCAAAATTTTGTTTTCCACAATAAACGCCAAAATTGTTGATTAATAAATTTTCAAAGATCATTAATTAGTCTCTAGAGGTAATTGTTTGTTTGCCTGATTTTTAATTTTTTTCTTTTGCTTAGCGTATTCAATTGCATCTGTTTTATCTTTATAAAACGACTTTCTAAAAATATTTTCAAACTCATCAAATAACCCTGTTCGACGATTACTTTTAAAATGCTTACGCTCAACTTCTAAAAGACTTCTCGCGATTTCAAAAATCATCTCATCATCACCACAAGTTTCTTTTAATATTTTCAAAATATCATGGTCAAAGACATGACTGTCTTCTAAAGGTTCAAAGTTATATTCTCCTTTAGCCTCTGTCTCACAAATTTTAGGTAAAATATCATCTGTTTCTAATTTATCGTAAAACCATATTTTTCTAATCTGATCTAATTCCTCTTGATTAATAAGTTGAATCTTTTTTAAATCTTTAGGAAGTTGATTGTTGTTTCTAATTTTATTTTGTGCTTGTAATAATTTTCCTAGCCACTCTTCTCTACTTGTTTTGGTATAAGGTCCTGGTACTGTTGTTTCTTCATCCTCAGGTCCCATTAATTGTACGTGACCTTTTAGTCTTCTAAAATCTCTTTTATCATGATCTTTAATAGTTAGATCATTTCTTAGTTGTAACAAAGGTTCCATCCATGATTTTTCAGAGTCGTTTTGAACCATAGCAGACATTGATTTATCTTGCTTAACAAGTGTACAAACCCAGCAACCAAATCTACTATCTCCACATGATGGTGTTGAAGTATCGACCACTAAAGGACACTCTCCTCCATCTGTTGCACCTTGGTACATTGATAGAAGATCTTTATTATTTATTCCCCACGGAGAAGGTTCTTGAAGTAAATAAAGCCAAACATCATCATTAGTCCAATCCTTGATAGGTAAATATGAACTGACATTCATAAGGTTTACATGCTTTGAAAAATTTTCTCTTGTTGCCTCTTTTTCAAAACGAGTAATGGAAATAGCTCTATTAGAACTCTCGGCCTTTCTAGTCCCTATAACTAAAACAGCTTCTCCACTTTCTGATGATATTTTCCTTAAAAAACGGTCACTAGGCCTTATTTTCATACGTTCTGTGCACCATCTAAATTTAGTATTAGGCGCTGGATAACCTTTACCTATTAAATTTACCCAAAAAGTCTCTTCAATATTTGGGGTTAATAAATTTGGAAAGATTGGTAGTCCTTTTTCTTTTGCCTTGTTTCTTAATAAATCTAATGAAGTTCGAACCCATGTAGCAACTACAGGATTTTCAACTAATGTATCTGTAGTAATCACTTGTAATGGTTTAATGGGCTTATTTTCTGATTTAATTTTTTCTAATACTCTCCACATCAATTGCAAACAAGCAGAACTATCTTTTCCACCTGAATAACCAACGACCCATGGATTATCATCTTCTAAATAAAGTTTAGCAGTTAAATCTACTAATTTTTCAATAGTTGGCTTAAATCCAATTTCATTAAAAAAAGATTTTCTCTTACTTTCCACTTTTTTTCACCTGACTTTCTAATGCTTTTTCTTTTGCATCTAATTTAATACTCAGCGCTTTTTTAATTACATTTGATGCTAAAATTATACTGTTATTATTTTTAACAACACGCCC